>Ga0187850_10000704_pt1 | contig 42014 bp, 30 predicted proteins | sample June2016WEW_4_15_FD_132436 | JGI IMG/M metagenome (GOLD analysis project Ga0187850, IMG submission 132436) | Peatland microbial communities from SPRUCE experiment site at the Marcell Experimental Forest, Minnesota, USA - June2016WEW_4_150 | ecosystem: Environmental > Terrestrial > Soil >...
CCCGCCCCTGGCCAAGAGCTTCCGTGCCTTCCACACTCAACTGACCGATTACTTCCAGCAACAACTGGCCGCCTGAAAACTTGACCTGTCCACTCCATGTTTTGAACTTCAAGGACTCTAGAGCGCCCTCACACAACGGAACCCGATGCCGTTGATGGCGAGGTTCGGGCTGCTGTAGAAGCGATGGGCACACCGGTGTGGCGCCAAACCGGGCACATGGGGGAGTTCATTTTCCTTTTCTTACAGCAGTTTCGCGGGCAGCATTCCGGTGGATGCACTTCACGACGGACAGGCTGAAGCGGCTCCAGCGGAGTCTCACCGTGGCGCTCAATCAGGAGTGGCCGCAGTTGTCCGCGACGCAGAAGCGGCTGGCGAGACTTCGCCCAACGCCCATCGCCATCCGTGCCGCCCCGCCGTCGCGTCTGTCCGTGGTGGCCACGGTGGCGACCGATGGCGGGGAGAACAAGCTGAGTCTCGAACCGATGCAGTTGCAGGTCGTGCGGGTCGCCGACAGTCTGGGCGAAATCTATTTCGAGGACTTCGTCGCGCAGTCGCTGACGCCGGAGGAAATCCTGCGCTTTTTCTTTCAGTCCAATGAGCTGCTCCAGCGGTTCATCAAGTACCTCGAACTGGACTGGAGCCAGTTACTGCCCCGGTTGGACTTTCAACGAAGCCAGTTGCTGTCAATGCTGCGGGAACTGATGGAATGGGCGGCGCTCCTAAAACTCGCCAGCCAGCCGCCGGTCAGGCTGCTGATCCGCGACGGCCTGCTGCGGAGCGTCCTGCTGACGGATGCGGTCTTTCAGCGGCTGCGCGAGAAGTTCGAGAAGCTGACCACCAAGCACGGCCATCTGCTGGTCGGGGTTGCCAAGCGGTCGCGGGTGCTGAGTTACCTGTCAGTGGCTCTGGGGTTGAGCGAGAGCTTCAGCAACGGCGACCCTGCCTATCTGCCCGTGCCCGCTGAATTGGAGCGCGAAGCTGCGCCCGTGCAGTACCGCTGGATCGGCAGCCGGGCGATGGGCCTGCTGCACATTGCGCGGCTGGATCGGGGCGAAGGAGTACCGCTGATGCCCGTGGACATCGCGGACTGGCAGGAGGATCGCGTCGGCGAAGCCATGTCACTGCTGGCCGACTCGGCGCACGCCAGCTTTCCGCTGCGCGGCTACCCCCAGGCGCTGGTTCAAGCGCACGAACACGCCCATATGGGCGGTTTGGAGATCGAGATGCTGGAATCCCTGCTGTTGCAACAGGTCGCCGAACGCGATTCTGCCGTGGCCCGGACAGCGCGGCAACTGAGGCTGCTGGGCAGGCAACTGGTTTGGGGGATTGAGGACAATGAACAACATGAGCACTGAACTCTACGCGAACACCGCGGCGGTGGGCTTGCTCAAGGGCTTCTCGCCCCTGCCGCACCAACTGGAGGTCGAGGTCATCGTCCCGCATCAGGAACGCGGGCTGCCAGGCTTTGGAGAGTTTCTGCTCGTCGAGTTGAGCGCCAGCGAGGCAATGGTGGGGCGCGTCAGCCGCTACCATGCGGCGGGGCAACTGGCGACGGATCGCGGCGACGCCTACCTCGGCGATCTCGCCAAGACCGAGGACGCGGTGCCCGCCCCGCTCATGAGGCAGATGCTCCGCTACAATCTTAAGATGCAGTTGCTGGGGCACCTGCAAATCCAAGCCCAAGACGACAAGTTCAAGTTCTCCGTGGGCGAGAGGACCTTTGCGACGCTGGGCAGCAAGGTGCGGGTGCCGTCGGACGCAGCGCTGGCGTTCCTGTGCAACGTCGGCCTCGAAGATGATCCCACCGCCGTCCCACTGGGGCATCTGGTCTACGGGCAGCGCGAACTCAAGACTGTCCCGGTGCGTTTCAGCGTGGGGCGGCTCAAGGGCAGGCGCAGCTTCGTCTTTGCACGGGCGGGCTACGGCAAGAGCAATCTCATTAAGTACTTGATGTCCCAGCTTTATGCCTCGCCGCCCGATGTCGGCCTGCTGATCTTCGACCCCGAAGGGGAGTACGCGCTGCCCGACGCCCACGGTCGGGCGGGACTGGTCAACGTACCCGCCCTGCGGAGCCGGATTTCGCTCTACACTAACCGCCCGGTGGAATCGCAGCCCGCAGATGTGGTCAAAGGCAATGTGTACGTGGATTTCGGGGATTTCCCGCCGCAGGACATCGTGGCCGGTCTCGTCACGCAGGAAAAACAGGACTCGGTTTTCGCCAACCTGCTGCGGAGTCAGGACTGGGACCGCTGGAAGGAGCTTGTGGCTCTTCTGGCCAAGGACGGCTTCACCACCGAGGATCGGAAGATGGCGGAGTTGCTTTCGTACCGGGCGCAGCCGGGGCGGCAGCAGCAGAACGATGTCAGCCTCTCGGCCATCAAGAACAACCTCGTCCCGCCTATCAAGCGGCTGCACCGATCGGGCGCGACGCTGGGCAAGAACATCATCCAGGAACTGAAGGAGAATCGCGTGGTCATCGCCGATGTTTCACTGCTGGGCAGCGAGGATGGGCTGGCCATCACCGGGATGCTGTTGCGGTGCATCTTCCAGAACAACATGCGCCACCTGACGGATCGGAAGGCGGGGCAGACCGTCCGCTGCCTTGCGGTGCTGGAGGAAGCCCAGACGATGTTGGGTGACCGCATTCTTGACGACCGGAACGTGTTCGTGCGCTGGGTTAAGGAGGGCCGCAAATACGGGCTGGGCTGCGTGCTGGTGACGCAGCAGCCCAGTTCCATCTCCGACCAGATCATCAGCCAGGGCGACAACTTCTTCGTGCTGCACCTGCTCAACGATAACGACCTGCAAACGCTCAAGCGGCACAACGCCTATTTCAGCGACGACATCTTGGGCTTCATCCGGGACGAGCCAATCCCCGGCAACTGCTATTTCTGGAGCGCCCCCAGCCAGCCGTTCGTGCTGCCTGCTCGGGTGTACAATTTTGAAAACGTCTGCCAGCAACCGGCCAAAACGGCGCAACCGTCGGGAAAGGCGATCTCCGAGCCGAAAGTAGTCCATGATCGGATCGCAGAGGCGGTCAAGGAGGCGCTCCTGTCCAACCCCCGCGTTTGGCTCTACCCGGTGAACAGTTTGCATGGGAAAAAAGAGGCCGGACTGGTCGCGCTCAGCCAGGAGTACTTGCAGGAAGCCGTCGCCGAGAGAATTTGTGACGACCCCGCCTTCAACCCCACGGCCGGTGGGGGGCAGTGGCTGCAAAGTAAGTTGCCAGTGGAGATTGAAAGTGTACTCAAGCGGCACAAAGTCCGCACCGGTTTCGCCGTACTGGCGGGAGTGTCTCGCCAGGTTTGGGTCTTGCCCCAGACCGTAATCAAGCTGGCGAAAGGAAAATCGGTGCGCACGCAGTCGGTGGAGGTCGTCGAGGGGATTTGATCACACACGGCATGGGACTTTGGAATGCGAGAGGCTCGGTAGAGCAAGTTTTGTGACATGCCCCAAGCTGCTCCACTGGCCCCGGTTCAGTAACCCGTTGACCTCGTGGAAGCAGTTCCACCCAGCCCTTGGGGAAATCGGCAACGAAACGTCACCCCAGACGCTCAAGCAGGTGGGGCGGCGCCCCAGCTTCCTCAACGCAACCACTTGATTCCGCGACCAGAACAGACTTTTCGTAATGACCCGAAAGGTCTCACGAACTGGTAGGACCCTCCGTGACCAGCGCGGCGGCTGCCGGCAGGCGAGCTTCTCTTCGGTGGCTTCCAGGTTGTTTCGGCACGGCGGCGCCCGGCGCGCCTCCCGGAGGATTTGCCCGGGAACCCATTCTGCTGGTGCGCAGCCATCTGAACAATCACAATCGAAGTTATGAACGCCCCTCCTCGGGTAACAGTTAGTTCTGGCGCACGTAGCACTGCCCCCGGAAGCCCGCCGCGAGTATTCAAACCAGACTTGCGCCTCTCCCGCCGGGCGGTCCTGTGCGGGGCGGTGTGCGTCGCGGCCGGGGCGGCGATGGATGCCTTCCGGATCCTGGCCGCACCTGCCCCTGAGCCAGAGCAGTTGGCGGAGGACACCCTCGCTTTCATCCGCCGTTGCGCCCGCCCCGATGGCGGGTATGCGCCCTCGCCGGACCCCGCCTACTTGGGAAACTCGGACACGAGCCTCAGTGACCTGGCCGCCGTGACCTACGCCGCCACGTTGGCCAAGACCATGGGCTGGCGGCTGCCCAACCTGAAAAAGTCCATCGAGTTCGTCGAGCGTCGCCAGCAGCCGGACGGCTCCTTTGTCAACGCGGCAGGAAAGATGGACCCCCAATCCGACCTGGCCATCCTCTACAACACGGTCCAAGGCGTGGTCGCCTTGCGCGCCTTGGGCGCGCATCCGAAAAACGATCCGAGCAAAGTCATGGCTCGCTTCTTTGTCGGCGAGGCCTTCAAAAAAATGCCTTGGTACACCACCAGCTTCTTTCCGCTATTCTATGCCGCCCTGGGCCGGCCGATGCCGGCCGCCTACGACCGGGCCTTGCGCGACTGGCAGATTACGAGCCAGGCCGAAGACGGTTACCTGGGCGACCACGTCGCCGCGACGTTTCACCTGGCGCACTATTTTCGCTTGATCGGCCAGCCGACGCCCAAGGCGAGCCAAATGGTCGCCCGCGTGCTGCGGGACCAAAAGGCCGACGGCGGCTGGAACCTCAAAGAACCTGACTGGGATGTGCATGCCTGTTTCGACGCTGTGTTCATCCTTCGCCAGTTGGGCGGAGGCTCGGCACGCGTGCGCCAGGCCATCCAAAAGGCGGCTGATTGGGCCTTGACCTGCCGCACCGACGACGGCGGGTTCAGCCATTACCCCCACGGGCACTCTGATATGGATGCGGTCTATTTCCAGTTCGGGACCTTGATCCAGGCCGGCCGCGTTGCCGCCAGAAAGGACTTGCCTGATGCCAGGACGCTAAGCTGGGGACACGCCATGCTTCCTGAGCAAGGTCGAGGCGTGTAAAGAGTGTGCTCCTTCGGCGCGCAGCGATGTTGCAGGGGAAGGCAACGGCGTGAGTTGAATCGGGCCCGTGCGGACACACTGCTAACGCCCCGTGTTCCGCCACTCCAGCTTCTGGTGACGGGCCGGAAGACCCTGTGTCTGCGCAAACTGGTTGCGGGCGGTCTGCGTGCCTTCGGCCCATTCGCCCAGCGGATATAATAACTCGCGGTAGATGAGGTAACTCATGTCAACTGTCCGCACTGGCCGGTGGTCCTTCACATCGTCAACCTGATCCAGGTAGCGGCGGCCATTCGCCTCAGGGACCCGGGGAAACCAGCTCTGATACCAAGTCGCCACCGCACCATGGTATGCCTGGTTTCGCCGCCACCAAATGCGACGGGCCAGGTCGAGCGCTTCGTCCAAGTGCGCGAGGGCCCTCGCCGGGGCGGTCTTGGCAAGGCCTTGAGCGGCTTTCAACTCGCGGTCAATGCGCTCCAAATCCAGAAGCATCTCCAGGTTTTCCCGACATAATTGCGCGACTGAAAGGAACACTTCGAGATTGTAGCGGTTGAACCGGACGCGTGACCGATTTTCCTGCAGCAGGCCGAGCAGTTCCTGGTTTTCGGCAAGGAACACCCGGGCCAGGGTGAGGCGCCGGAGGTTCTCGGTTGACCAATCCCTATCGAGTTTGAGCCCGCGCGCTGAGGGGACCGGCAGGGGCGGCAGCGTTTGATCCTCCGCTGGTCGTGGGGGATCGAAGATTCCGTGAGAATAACCGAAGATCGGCGTCCGCGCCTGAGAGGGCGCTGTTTCCCAGCTATCGTCCCAAAAGCGAGCCTGCCGGCTCATCAACCGATACAAACGGGGCATGCTCCGCAGGTCGGCCCCATAAAATAGAGGATAGAAAGTGCTCATCAACTCCTCCGGCCCGGACGAGTCGGGATGCCAGGCGGCGGCGGGCCCCGTGGCGTAGCCGAGCCAGAACGTTTCCGGATGCAAACCCGCGTCCGCCCAGCCGGCGACAAACGTTCCGATCAGGTCTGCCTGCTGGCGGGCCTCGAGCGAGGAAACCGCGCGGAAAATCTCGGCAATACGGCCTGGGGCTGGAGCCCCGGAACCAGCATGAAGCCGGTCCGCCAGGGGCAAGGGATGGTAGTCGGGAAACAAGGGTTCCTCACCTTGGGTGGAAGTGAAGACCAACTGGCGGATGCCGTGCGCCTTGAACACCGGGTCGAATTCGGGTCCAGCCGTCTCGCTGCTGACGAGGTAGCTCGGCAGCGCCCCGATCTCCTCGGGCTTCAGCGGATATTCGCCCCAGAACAAGACCGTGCGCCCCCGCTCGTGGAGGTAAGTCGCCGAACGAGAGATGAAATCCGCCAGGAGCTTGCTCGGGCTGCCCAGCGCGCGCGCGCGGGCCGCCTCGTCGCAACCTGGACCTTGGGCCAAACCGACGTAGTAAGGCTCGTCGGTGGAGAGGACAAAGTACTTCCCGCCGCGGTTGGCATCTAAAAGATCCTGGAACAGGCCGAACAACACGCCGTCGGTCTGCGGATTCACGACGCAGAACTCGTAGTTACAATTCGGAAATGCCCGCAGTGAAGCATAAGCCGGGTGCTTGAGGATGAAGGAATCATGCGCCGGGGCGTCAAGGTACGGAATGAGTTGGATGTGGTACCGCAGGGCATAGTCGGTCAGCTCTTGCAGTTCGGCGGGAGTGAGGGCATAGGGCTCCACAATCGCCGGAGCGCTCCGGAATTGGAAATGCCCCTCCAGCTTAAGGGCAAACCCATTGATCTTGAAAAAGGCCGCCTGCCGGAGTGCTGCTTTGAGAACGCCCATGTGCTCCAGATGATGCGCATCGTCCCAATAAATGATGCGCAATTGCAGATCGGGCCAATCCTGGATCTCGCCTTCCGGGAACTTGAGACCGCTACCCCGCCACGCGAGTAATTGGAGAAAGGTCTGCACGCCGTAAAACAGCCCTGGGGGAGCGTTGCCAATAATGCGCACGCGATTGGGCGTCAACACGATCCGGTAGGCCTGCTCTGCCAGCGCGGACCGGTCGCGGTCGGCTGCCTGGCCAATCACAATCGAACCCGGCTGAACGGAAAGGGAAACGATCCGAGTGGCGGTCCGGTCTTCACCGGCCGGCTTGATCCTCAGGTGGAACCGATCCGCCAGTCCTTCCTTGAAACTGGCCACGGCCACGTCGGTGGGCGCCACACCCTGCTCCAACGTCACCCGCCAATCGTGCGTGAACTCCGCGTCTTTTTGGCGGAGCGACACGTTCTGCGGCGCCGGCAACACGGTGTATCCGCGATCGAAAAGCGGCGACCCAACGACAACCGTCGTTCCAATGGCGGCGCAAGTGAACGCCACGACCCAGCATGCCAATCTGTTATCCCGGCCATTACGCGTCATCGAAACCACCTCAGGCCTACAGACCGGGCAACTGCCCGCGCTTCGTTCGAGACAGCTTTGCCGAAGGTTCCTCCCTCATCATTCCCTCGGTGGACGCGCGGTTAGGCGCCGTCGAGGCGAACGAGCGCTGCAGGATGAATGGCATACGCGACGATTGGTTGGCTGTCGGGGACGAGTATGCACAGTTGCGGGCATCTTGCAAGCCCATAGCGGAGGAACCCATAGCGGAGTAGGACGCACCTTTTCATTCTGGTAAGCGCCACGAAGCCGGAGATTTGGCGAAAATGAGTGCGTGCAAGCGTTCCGGGCCGCCGTTGCGGTGGCGGAAGCGTTTTGGGAACTTGCCGGTGGTGGCCCGGCTGCGGGGATTGAGTTTACGGCATTCCTGCAGCCAGACCTGGGCGAAGCTGGCCACCACCCGGCGGAACAGGCTCAGGGCAAAGGCCGCCGTGGAGTTGCGGACCCGGCTGTGGTCCTCGCCCAGCGTCACGTCCAGGGCGTGATGCAGGCCGCTCTCAATAACCCAGTAGCCCCGCTTGAGTTTGAGAAAGCCGAGCGCATCCAACTCTTCCAGGGTGAGGCTGCTGATGAGATAGACGATTTCGGTGGTCTTTTTACCCTTGCGCCGGACCCGCCGCCGCAGCCGGGCGATGGTCTGAACTCCAGGGAAGCCCACCTGCTGCGGGCTGGCTGACCGGCAATCCAGCACCCGGATTTCGTGTCGCCCCCGGTTGTTCTCCCGCGTCATGGCGTGGGTGCGCGGGGTGGGCGGAGGGGGGAAAACGCTGGTCGGGGCTGAACAGCCCTGGAGCGTGGCTTGGCGTCGGTGGCGGCATTGTTGGATCCACCGGACCGCCAAACTGAGCACGGCGCGGCGGATCATGGCCAGGTTCAAGACCGAGGTGGGATGGCGCACCCGGCTGCGGTCCTCGCCGGCGGCGACGTCCAGGCGCAAAGGAAACCCGTTCTCAATGCCCCAATTGACGTGGTCGGTCTGGGCCGTCTGGAGCGGCGAGAAGCGCTCGACGGGGCGCGAACTGATCAGCCAGTCGGTTTCGATCCCTTCGGATTTGGCTCCATGGCGATCGCTGGCGCGGGTCTGGCGCGCGGCCTGCGCCACGGCGGGGAAACAGACCTGCTCGGCCGTGGCCGCCAAGCGGATCGGGCAGCGGGCTTCGAGCCGGCCGCGATTGAGTTCAACCCCCTGAACGAGGTTCGCCGGGTCTGGAGGGGGACAAGGCACTCGTAAGGTGGGGGAGCAGTAGCCGCACGTCGTCCGTCACGCCGGGTTGGTTGCCCTTGACCGTCAGCAGATAGTCGGCCCCCCGTTCCGGCGTGATGATCCGGGCCGTCTGGCTCTGGGTGTGCAACGCGTCGGCCATGACGCGCAGACCTTCGAGGGGCAGCCGTCCTAACAACGCCGGCGCCCCCTTGCTTTCGCCGTTGACCGCCGGCCGCCCCCGGCGATGAAATCCCGCCATGCGCCTGCTCCTGCCCTTGATCGTCGCCCTGGCGGCCTTCTCTCTCCGCTCCACCGCCCAGTCGCCCGCCGCCATTCCGGACGACTTCCCGCGCTTCCGGGTCCCCGGACACGAGGCGGAGATGGCCTCGCTCCGGGCGCTGTTCTGGCTCCATTACCCGGGCGCCGGACCCAAGTCCACGCTCTGGGACGACTGGCTTTCCGGCCCGTCGCTCTGGCCCGCCACGACCAACCAGAACGAGGTGTTTCGCCAGCAATGGCGCGACACGCTCGGCGGCCGGATCATGGAGCCGGACGGCTATGTGGCCACGCACCAGCATCCGAGCATCGCGCACCAGCACGGCTGGCCGTTCCCGTTCTGGAACCAGGGGCAGGGCGGCGCCGGCTGGCATTTTTCCTTCAAGAACACCATTGGCCCCGGCTGGCGCCCCGATCACCTCAACCGCCCGGACGACTGGACCCTCGCCGGCGCCAGCGCGGCCGGCACCAACGACGACGGCTGGCAGTTGGAACTCACCGCGCCGCATGCCACCGCGGCCCCGCCCGCGCAGCGGATTGACGCGTTCCAAGCGCCGTTCCTCCAGTTGCGCTGGGCGGCGACCGGCCTCGGACACGTCCAGCCCTTCATCGAGTGGACCAGCGGAACCGAGCCCGAATTCAGCCCCGATCGGCGGGTCTATTTCGAGCCGGTCGAGGGCCAGGCGATCGCCGCCACGATGGTCGCTTTGTGGCGTCATCCGCGCTGGACCAACGCGGTGACCCGGCTGCGGATCAATTTCGCGAATGCCGCCCCGGGCGGGCGCGTGACGTTGCAGGCGTTCTTCACCCAGTATGACACCCGCCACAACATCAACTCGCAAAACTTCGTCCGCGGGTGTGCCACGGTGTTCTGGTGGACCGGCGATCTCGACTTCCTGCGGCGCAACATCAACCGGATGCGGTCCGCCCTGCGCTACGTAATGACCGAGCATCAGGCGCTGACCCGGAACGTCGTGTTTACCGGCTGGATCGGCCACGACGGGCGCACGGGCTTGCGGCGCAACGCCGACGGCTCGAAGCAAATCCTCTCCGGGCACGGCATCGGGAACAACTACTGGGACCTGCTGCCGTTCGGCCACCTCGACTGCTACGCCACCGTGCAGTACTACGACGCGCTCCAGGCGATGCTGCGGCTCGAGCGCGACATCGCCACGCACCCGGAATGGCAGGTGCCAGGGGGTGTGCTGGCCTTCGATCCCGACATGCTCGAACGCCACGCCGCCGCCGTGAAGGCCGAAGGCAACCGGCTCTTTTGGAACCCGGAAACCGGCCGGTTCGTCGCGTGTGTTGACGCCGACGGACTGACCCACGACTACGGATTCACCTTTTTAAACCTCGAAGCCGTCGCGATGGATTTCGCCACGGCGGAACACGCGACGAGCATTTTGAACTGGGTTGCCGGCGACCGTGTCGTGGCCGGCGACACCGCGCAGCGCGCGGACATTTACCACTGGCGCTTCGGCCCGCGTGCGACCACGCGCCGGAACATTGACTGGTATTTCTGGGCCTGGAGCGGGCCGGAGACGATCCCCTTCGGCAACCAGGTGCAGGACGGCGGGGCCGTGCTCGCCTTCTCCTATCACGATCTCCTGGCCCGGCTAAAGGTCCGTGGCCCGGACGACACCTGGCAACGGTTGCGCGAGGTCATCCGCTGGTTCGATGAAGTCCAGGCCGCCGGCGGCTACCGGAAATACTACGACGGAAAATCGCGCGATGGCACGATGCAAGGCGCCGGCACGCCCGGCGGCCTCGGTCTCGATGCCGAGTTCTTCGAGAGCGTGCTCGTGCCGCAAATCATGCTGAACGGGTTCCTGGGCTTCGCGCCCCGGAGTGACGGTTTCCGCATCGAACCGCGCCTGCCGCGCGACTGGCCAGAACTGACCATTGATCGCATCCGGTGGCACGATCTTACCCTGCGCGTCACCGCCACACCGACCACGATTGAGGTCGAGAAACAGGGCTCGACCGATGAGCCGGTGTTCGTGTTGCTGCCCGCCGGCCGGTGGCGGCCGGTGGACGAAAGCGCGGCCGCGGTACGTCAGCCGCGCGCGACCGATGGCGCCTGGGAGGCGCGCTGGAACAGCGATGGTCGGGTGCGGTTTGAGCGGACGGGCGATTGAGGGACAAGGGCAGATCCGTAATTCTCGCGTCCGACGGTGGGTCGTGGACCGCTGGGCCGCGACCTGTTCCCCGCCGCCCAGCATCGGCGGGCCACCCATGCCAAGTGCGAATGACGAAGTGCGAATGACAAATGACGAAAGGTGGGTCGTGGACCGCTGGGCCGCGACCTGTTCTCCGCCGCCCAGCATCGGCGGGCAACCCATGCCAAGTGCGAATGACGAAGTGCGAATGACGAATGACGAAAGGTGGGTCACGGACCGCGGGGCCCGCGCTTGGTGACGGGTTGTCAGGAGGGTTGAACGCCTTCGGTTCGCACGACGGGCGGCTCCGCCGGCAAAGTCGTGATCACCGGTGGCGGCATGGGCGGTGCGGGCGGCGCGAACCGGTGAAACAACCACAGCCCCGCCAGAAGCAGGGCCAGACCGGCAAGATTGAACCACCATGGTTGGAACTCGGTGATGTCACCAGGGGTTGCCGTCACGTTGTAACCGCGGATTTGGTAGGGGAAGGAAGTGGAGGTCAACGCGAGCGCGTTGAGCAGCGTGTGGCCCGCGAGGCAGGGCGTCAGCGACCGGGTCCGCACGAACCACCAGCCCAGCACGAGGCCAAGGACCATCGGGGTCACGACCTGCCAGGGGTTGGCGTGGAGCAGCGTGAACAGAATTGCGGAGGCCACCAGGGCTTTGCGCACGGAGTATTTCCGAAGCAATCCGCGAAGGATCAACCCGCGGAACAGGAGTTCTTCCGTCAGCGGCGCGACGAGCACGAGCAGAAAGGCGGAGCCCGCGAACCCCTCCTTGGCATCCACGAGGCCGCCGAACAGGTCGGCGACCACGCGGGGCATCGGCAGCACGTGCTGCAGCGCATTGCCCGCTTCCGAGGCCAGAATCGTCAGGCCGAGCACCGTCAGAAGCACGGGCAGCAGCAGGCACGGCGCCAACGGTCGGAGGGGGAAAAGGTCCCCCAGTGGTACCCGTGTCCGCCATTTGCCCCAGGCCAGGACGGCGCCGATGGCCAGCAGGTTGATGCCACCGATGAGGGCGGGAAGCATCACCAGCGGCCGGTGGATGAGGATGCCCGCCAGCGTCACGGGCATTGCCAGTGCCCCTTGCAACAGGAACACCACGAGAACCAGCAGGGCGGCCTGACCCAGGCCCGGATAGTTGGCGTCGGCTTTCATACGGGGCAGGCTTCAGCTTGCCGCGCGTCGCGTCGCCCGGCAATTCCAAACCCACGCCGGCCGCCAACTACGAAAATATTCGTTGACAACTACGAAGAAGATCGTAGATTCGCGCCGTTGCCATGAAAACGTCCCTGCCTCCGAAACCCACCGATGCCGAGCTGGCCATTCTCCGCGTGCTCTGGGAGCGCGGCCCGTCCACCGTCCGCCAGGTCATGGACGCGCTGTGCCGGGTCCAGCCCACCGGTTACACCACCGCCCTCAAGCAGATGCAGATCATGACCGAGAAAGGTTTGTTGCGACGCGAGGAGGCGGGCCGCCTGCACATTTACGAGGCCGCGCGCTCCGAACAGGAGACGCAGCGGCAGCTCGTCGGGCACCTGCTCGACCGCGCGTTCGGCGGCTCGACCGAGAAACTGGTCCTCCAAGCCCTCGCGGCGAAAAAAGCCACGCCCGGTGAACTCGCCGAAATCCGGCGGCTCCTGGCCCGCATGGAAAGGGAATCACGATGAATACGCTGCTCGAACTGCTCCAGCAACCGCTGGTCCGCCGCCTCGGCTGGACGCTGCTGCATTTCTGCTGGCAGGGCGCCTTGCTGGCGGTGTTGTTCCTGGCCGTGCGCGGCGCGCTCCACCGGCGTTCGCCCAACGCGCGCTACCTGGCCGGCTGTGTCACGCTGCTGCTGATGGCGGCGGCGCCGGTGGTGACGTTTCATTGTCTCGACAACGCACCGGTGGTTCAAAGCAACCCGCCGGCCATGGCCGCGGCGCCGCGGGTGTTTCCGGCGGTCGCCGCCGTGGATGATGCGCGTGCTGTTTTTGCCGGCCTGCCGCGGATCGCCGCCTGGCTGAATAGCCTGACCGAGGCCGCGCTGCCGTGGCTGGTGGGCGCCTGGACGGTGGGCGTGCTGGCCTTGTCGCTGCGCCTTGGCGTCGGCTGGTTCCAGGTTCGACGGCTGCGCCGACGCCTCGCGGAAATGCCGGACGCATCGCTCGTGGCCAAGCTCGCCCGGCTGCAGCGCCGCTTGGGCGTGAGCCGGCCGGTGCGCCTGCTGAAATCCGCGCTGGTCGAGGTGCCGACGGTCATCGGTTGGTTCCGACCGGTGATCCTGCTGCCGGCGAGCACCATCACGGGCCTCAGCCCGCTCCAGCTTGAGCTGATCCTGGCGCACGAACTGGCGCATCTGCGCCGCGGCGATTACTGGGTGAACCTGTTCCAGATCCTGCTGGAAACGCTCCTATTCTATCATCCGGCGGTCTGGTGGGTGTCGCGGTGCGTGCGGCAGGACCGCGAGCATTGCTGCGACGACCTGGCGGTGGCAGCTTGCGGGAACCGTCTAGCCTACGCGCAGGCGCTGGCCACGCTCGAGGAATTGCGCCAACTACCGGCGAATGTCGCGTTTGCGGCCAGCGGCGGTTCCTTGCTGGCGCGCATCAAACACGTCCTCGGCCTGCCGGCGGAAGCGGCCCCGAGCGGCTGGCGGCGCAGTGTGGGCGGTGCCCTGATCGTGCTGGGCCTGCTGGCCATCGCCGCCAGCGCGGTGATCATGGTGTCGCCGACGCGGTATCGGTCCACGGCGACGATCTCAGTCCGCAAAGACCTCCAGGACGTGGACCCGCTGATGCGTCAGCAGGGTCAACTGAATTTCGACCCCTACTTTCTCGCCACGGAATTAAAGAAGATCCAGTCCAAGGCGGTCCTCTACCCGGTCATCGCCAGGAATGGCCTCCGCAAGAAATGGGCGGCCCGTCACAACGCAACGCAGGATCTGTCCGAGCAGGAAACCTTCAACCTTCTGTTGCGGAACTTGGACGTGCGCCAATCGCGCAACACCAGCCTGATTGAGATCCGCGTGCTCGATGAGGACAGGAACGAAGCGGCGACGCTGGCGAACGATATCGCCGACTCCTACCGGAGCTTCCGCAGAAGGGATCGCGAGGTGAGGTCCATGGAGGACATCGGTATCCTCGATGAACAACTGGCAAGGCAGACCGGCGAGGTCACGAACTTGCAGGCCAGGGTGAATAACCTCCGCGTCGAGCTGGGAATCTCCGAGTCCGCCGACCCCGGCAACCCGACCTATCAGGCCTCCATCGCGCGTGAGCAGGTCATTTCCCTCGCCCAGCAACTCGGGTCAGCCCGGAGCGAATACGTCCTCTACAACACCAAGCTCCAGGAATTGAAGAAGCTCGATCGGACGGTTCTTCCCGGCGCCGCGGCTACCGTGGTGACGGGCGAGCAAATCCTGCCGAGTTTGCTGAACGACCTCAACAGTGTCGAGCAGCAGTTGGCCCGGCTGCACAAGGAATTCGGGGACAACGCTCCCGAGGTCGTCCGCGCCGAGGCCCAGCGCAAGACCATTGACAGCCAGATTGAGACGCGGCTCGACGGGATCATGACCGGTCTTGAGCGGGTGGTCATTGCCTACAAGGCGCGTGTTGATGTGATGGAAGAGCGCGTGCAGGAGGACCGTAAGATCGTCGCCGAGGAGGCGGTTAAAGCCCGTCCTTACTATGTGGTCAAGCGCGATCTCGAAACCCAGGAAAGAATCCGGGACGCGCTCATGCTTCGGGCCCGCCAGGAGCAGGTGGACGCCGCGATTCCGACGACTTTGACGGTTGAGATCATTGACATGGCTGAGCCGGGTTTGGCGCCGGTTTGGCCGAACTTCGCTATGGCCGGCGCCCTGACAGCGGGCGGGCTGGTCCTGATCTTTGCGGGCGTCTCGCTTCGCCGAATGCCGCAGCCCGCACCGGCTGCGGCCTAAGCGCGAACGAGTGTTAGGCGGCACTACGCAACCCTATGCAAGAGCGCAATCCAAACCATCCGGCTAGCGGCCCGCTCGGTATCCGCATCAGTCTGTGGTTCATGATTTGTGGTTTACTGCTGACGTGCGCGCTTCTGATTACCATTTCAAGCCGTCTTGCGAGCCCTTCCGCAGTTGAAACTGCATCCAGCGGTGAGGATGCGGCGCGGCGCGATTTACCGCCCACGCCGAGGAGTGTTCGACCAATTTATCGAGTTCCTCCGCCGGAGACTGTCTCCGAGAGCGACACGCAGTCCGCGTCGCCTCGGGCGAGTGCGGCCATCTCAAATGAGTTGAGTATTGCGAGAGAGAAATTGACGGACCTGCGCGGCAACTACGCTGACGAGCATCCAGATGTGGAGGAGCAGATTCGAGCGATTGAAAGTTTGGAGCGGAGTGCGCTTACACCAGATGAGACATTGGAGTTGGCCAAAGCGAGAGCCGACCTTGCGAGGTTGCGAGTCCACTATGGAGATGGGCATCCTGACGTTCAGTCCCAACTGAAAAAAGTTGCCGAGTTGCAGCGATGAGATCACGAGAGAGAATGATGCCGCCTAACTCTGACGTTCGGGTGAATCCGCGCACTGTCCCGACCGGAACAGGATTGGGGCGCGGCTGGGTGCAGCGCACCTGCCGCAGCACGTTGAAATGCCCAGCGGCCTCAGGCTTATTCCCGGAGGCGAAGCCGTCAGTTCTTGATAATGGCTTCTTTTCGCCAGTCTTCCTCTGACTACACAACTGGCGGTTCACACGGCCGCGAGTTCCCATCCGGAACCGCTTCGCGCTCCGCCCCCCGTCATCGGGGCCTCCGCCCGCGTCCGCTCGCTCATCCGCGCCCGCGCTGACCGGGTTCCGGAGAATCGGTTCGCGTATTTCGCGTGCTTCGCGGTTTATCCCTCATCCCGTATTTCTTCAGCGGGGCGATGCTGCGCGTCACGCAAAGAGCTGGCGGATGCGGGCTTTCACTTCCTGCAAGCGGATGCTTTTGATTTTGCCGGCGGCGTAGAGAATCGCCCTTTGTTCCACGGTGAAGAATCGTTGCGGGCGGATGAAGCTGTCCACGGCCAGCCTTCCGCTTTCAAAATCGGCCACGGGCAGCGGCACGGAAAAACCATCATTCCGCGTCTGGCGGGTGATCTGGCAGAGAAACAAATCTCGTCCCCAATGCGATGCCGATGCGCCCCATCCACCGTCATCGTGGTTTCCGCCCGCTTCCGCGCGGGTTTTGAATTCCACCACCTCCACGGTCCGCGCGGACGCGGGAGTGCGGCGTCTGTCGCGATGGTCGAGGCCCGGTCCTAGTCAACGACCGCTTTCCGGGAAGTGATCACCGGCGCGCCCGTGCCATTGATGACGTGCCTGATGCCGCTGTTGCGCTGGCCGGCCAGCCGGAGCGTCACCAGGTGGTGCATTTTCACGCCCGGCGCCGTCGGGGTCTCGATGGCGTTCTCGGCCACGACGGGGGCGGCATAAAATACGCAATAGACGCCCAGCCCCCAGGCTTCGTGGGTCGTAACCGCGTCCGCCACCTTGTAGGAGGCGTAACCATCGGTGTCCCCATGCCGCCAGGCCTCCTGGCTCGGCGGGTCGTAAGGCAGTTCCGATTGATAGAAGTAAACGCGCCCGCCATTGCCATTCCACACCGTTTGATATTCCTGGCAGTGCTCGACGAACAGGCCGTAGAGCGTGACGTTGTTGCCATTGACGATCAGGCCGTTCCGGTTCGGATTCGAGTTCCAGCCCGCGCCCCGGCCATGGTCCGCGCGCCAAAGCCAGAAATTGTCGCCCACCACGTCGTTGGCGTTGATTGTGACAAAGCAGGCCGCCTTTCCGGCCTGGGCGCCGCCCGCCCGACAGAAGATGTCGTAAAGGAACACTGGATCATGCGCATGGGATGTCGTCGAGCCCGGCTCTCCGGCCTGCAACAGCGTGGGCGAATTGGTGGCCCCCGCCTCGATCAGCATTCCCCCCACCTTCACGCCATCCACATCGGCAATCACCATGGCGGGAGTGCCGTTGACCGGCTGCAGCGTGGGAAAGCCCAACCCGAGCACGACCGTCCCCGCCCGCGTAACCTGGATGCTGTTTTCCAAGCGATAAATGCCGGGAGTGAACAGCAGGTTTTTGCCGAGGCTTAGCGCGGCGTTAAGGCTGGCCGCCGTGTCGGTTTCCGGACGCGCCAGATGAAAACGTTCGATCGGAACGGGAGTTCCCGGGTTAGCTCCGCCGGCCCAGGTTGTTCCGCGGGTGCCATTGGTGGCGAGGTCCGGAACCATCACGAAGTAGTGGCCGGCCTCGTCAATGAAGAGATAGGGCTTTTCCCTGATCACCGGCACCTTATCAATTACCGTGTAAGGCGCCGCCGGCCAGTCGCCGACGGGCGGATCAACGACCCCGACGAACACCATGTTCCAGGAACCGCCTTTCCAACTGCCCCATTCGGCGTTGCGGGAGAACCACTGTTGCTGCGACCCCGAATTGATCTGGTCATCTATTTTGGAATCCGCGAGGAAGCCGCCGCTGGACCAGCCGCCGTCCCAGAGGTTGAGGGCGCCCTTCACATGCACCCGGCGCAAGGCCGTTGCCTGGGAAACCGCCCAGATATTGATGTTCTGGTCCTGCGTGGGCGTCACCGAGAGATTCTCGACACTGCGCCAGAAATTGCAGGTGGCGTTGTTGTTCCTCAGCCAGCGCGCCTTGGACCGCACCGCGCCGGTGATGGCGACGCCGTCCGGCGATTGTCCCAGGCCCAGCACCTGCATATAGAAACCCACTTGCACGTCGAGGTCGTACTTTCCCGGCTTGAAAAAGTACGCATAGCGATTGGAACCGAACTGGCTGCGCTCCTGTTGGCTGAAGACCGCATCAATCCGGCTCTGGATATTCGTCATCGTCGGATCGAAGATCAGCACATTCGGGCCGAAATCGGGAGTGCCGGCGAGTTCGGCGCCCGCACCAGAAAGGGGCAGCCAGGGAAGCGCCACCAAAGCGACCAGCGAAATGAAGGATGTTCGTTTCACAGCTTCTCTCCTCCCGACCTACGGCTTGCCCGAGTCAGCGGCCCAGATGGCGCGAATCGCCTCCTCGTCGCCCAACCCCTCCGGAACCGCCGGGCTGGGCTTGTTGGCGTAGTACCATCGCTGGCGGTCCAGGGGAGACACCATGGTGCGGCTGCCGGGCATTTCGAGATGGCCATTGGCATCGGTGCGCCGCACCCAATCCCAGGCGTAGCGCAGCCAGTCGCTGCGGTATTTCTGGCTCTGGTGCGCAAACCAGGTGATCTCATCGTAACCCCAGATCCAGATGCCTCCCGCCCTGGCCTGGCCCGGCTGCCTGCTCACGCCCCAGTTGTCGATCTCCACCAGATAGGGCAGGTGTTCGCACTTCCAGCCGCTGAACGTCGTGCCGCCCTTGCTCCGGCCGTAAATACCATCCGAGAATCCCACTTTCAGGATCGCCTCCTGCGGTTGGTCCGGCACCTCCATGATTCGCAGCGGGAAGGAATGGAAATCCATGAGCAGTTGGCCATCGCGCACGAGGCCGCCGCTGGGAACATGGGAATCGCACAGCACAATATGCCGGCGGGCATGCCGGGCGGCATGGGCGCGGATCAGGCTGAGCACCTGGGAATAATGATCAAGATTGTGGTCGTTGCCGTTCATCAGTTCCGTCTGCCCGAAATGGATCGCTTCGCAGCCCGCGTCAATGAACGAGGCGCCCAGGAAATAGAACCACAGCTTGGTTTCCGGGCGGCTCACATCCGGGACCGACTGGCCCACGCCCCAATGATCCTTGAAGCGACCGTTGGGGTAGAGCATGTCGGCGTAACGAAAACTCCGTTTCTCCACGGACTGACCCAGCGCCACAAAAGCCCAGTCCGGGACGGGAACCTGGTCCGTCTGGGCGGTGACGATCTCGAAGATGCAGGCCTGCAACACCATTTCCGGATCGGCCGCGTGAACCCTGGGCACTTGCCGCTTCGCCCGTTCGAGATTTGGCAGCAGATTCGCCTCGCCACCCCACAGACAGAGGCTGCGCCCAATGAACTTGGCGCCGGTGGCCTTGAGCATCCGGATGTTGTCGTCGAGGTCGCCCCGGCCGTTGAGCAGACCCTCCATGGTGATGGATCGCGACAGGTAGTTCTCCAGCACCTCGCGGGAAATCGTCCGGTCGAAATGATGCCTGCCGGTCGGTTCGACCTCGGCGGTACGGGCCGAAGGCAGCACCAGCGTCGCAACCGCCAAAAGGGCCGAAAGTGAACGTCTATTCATCGCAGTGCTCTCCATCCCTATTCCGGGACACCGCGTCATGCTACCGGATCGGGCGGCAGATTCGAGTCCCAATATGGCATGGAGGCTGAGGATGCCAGCCGACACCTCCTTGGGTGGCTGCCAGAGCGGTGGCTGCTGGATGTCGCAGGTTTGGTGTTCGGCCTTTGGCTGCGCGGTTTGTTGCTCGAGTCGGTCCAGGCCATTTTGCGTTCCCACGATCCGCTGGCCCAATGGGGCAAAAACTCCTGGCCCGCAAAGGCTCCGTCAATCTGGCGGCGGGGGCGGTCGCGCGCAAACTGGCGGGGGCTGTCTGGTATCTGCTGATGGGGCGTTGGACCCCGCTGGAAGAGATCGCCGACCGGCTGGCGCGGAAAGTCGGAAAAGTCATCAGCCGCGTAGGCCCCAACGGACTCAAGCAACTGGGCCGAACCCGGCCGGCCTTGCGAAAAGAAACCCACCGCTGGCTCACGACCGGCCGGGTTTGCGTGCTGGATCCCCATAAACGATTCGCGCCCGCCGGCTGAAGCAGAAGGAAGAAAAACCGCTTTGAATAAACGAGAACTTGTCTAACCACATACCCGCGGTTTTCCGCCGGTTGAACCGGCTTGGTGTTCTTCATCGGCTCCGGCGTGATTGAGGCGGGCTGAAAAACGGTCATCGTCTCCCGCGGCAAGCCGTCGGGCATGTTCTGCCGCGTCCCCGGGGGCCGTGAACCTCCCGGCCTTTCGTTGCCTCCCCGCCCGTCGTCGCCGGGACGCCTGCGGGAAACGCGGACGCAACCAGCACGCCGCCCGCAACGACACCCTCCCGTTAGCGGCCTAAACGAAGAACGCTGTCTTACGCCATCGAAAAACAACGCTCATGCCACACCCTTGACAGAGAGAAAAAGCCATTTATGATGCTGCCATAACGCGGGTTTATGTGTGACCGTAACCGAGGCCACCGCGCCCGGCCCGGCAGAAGCCCCTCGTCAAAGCGAGGGGCCGGGCAAACGAATGCTCCCGACCTGGCCCCCGGGCGGTTTCCTCGCGGTTCAGTCAGCCGGAAGACCCTCATGAACAAGACACCTTCGTTGACTCTCCTCGCCGCCCTGCTCACGCTGGCGGCCGCCCTCGGCTCGAACCGCGCCCGGGCGCAGTCCGCTTTCTGGGTGGCGACCGCCGGGGACGGCAAAGTCAGCAGAGTTGACCTCGTCACGGGAACCGCGAACCCCGTGGCCTCCGGGTTGAACTCGCCTTATGGCCTCACCTTTGACGAACATGGCCGGCTGTTTGTCTCGGACACGTTCAATGGCGCCATCAAGGAACTCGCCGCCGATGGCACCCCGACCACCATTGCTTCCGGTCTCAACTACCCCTCCGGCCTGAGCAGCGGCTGTGGCGGGCTCGTAGTCGCGGTGTACGGCGACGGGTGCTTCAGTTCCGTCCAATTGACTGGGAACCGCAGCGCCCTGGCCTGCGGGTTCGACGGCGCCCTTTCGGCCCGGCCTTATCGGAACGAGTTGATGGCTTCGCCGGACCTGGAGCGCAGCTTGTGGGTATGGCGGGGCAGCGGCGTGGGTGGCGTTGATCTCGTCCGTCACAACCCGGACGGAACGTGGATCAACCAGCAATCCATCGGCACCGGGCTGAGTTATCCCTATGACGCGGTGCCGGACCGGGGCGGCAATGTGTTCGTGTCCGAATACGGCCACTTCAGGATTCTCGAATTCCCCGTTCTCAGCAGCGGCGCCATCAGCACCAATCCCGTCGTCTTTGCCTCGGGGTTAAATCCCGTCGGGCTGGCCTTTGACCACATGGGCGATCTGTACGAGGCGGACTTCGGCGGCACCATCAACAAATTCGCTTTCAGCAACGGCATGTTGAGCACGAACCCCATTCCCGTGGTCACCGGACTTAACCAACCCACCTACCTCGCGTTCCCGCCGCCGCCCAGGGTGCGCCTCCACTGGACGGGCGGCGACGTGAAGCTGACGTGGCCGGATGCGATGTTCACGTTGCAGACCGCCGACACGCTCACCAGCGGTTTCGCGACCGTGCCGGGGGCGACCAGTCCCTACACGAATGGAATCACCGCCGGAACGAGGTTCTTTCGACTGGAATCAAAGTAGGCGGGAACCGGCAGCGCCAAGCGTTGTAGATGGTTGCATAAGTAATCGCCCAACAGACCCCGCCGCGTGAGGGCACGTGGCCTACAGCCTCGTAGGCCGGGTTTCCCCGACCCGGCGCATGGCGCTGACTGCGAGCCTCAGCCCCAGATCTGGCGGTCGAGGGAGCGGTATTGGATGGCCTCGGAAACGTGTTCGGCCGCGATGCTCCCGGCGCCGGCCAGGTCGGCAATCGTGCGGGCCACCTTCAAAATGCGGTCGTAGGCGCGGGCGCTCAACTGGAGTTCGGCCATGGCGACCTTCAACATGTCGAGGGTGGTTTCGTCGAGCGCGCAGAACGCCTTCAACTCGCGGGTGCCCATGCGGGCATTGCAGGTGATGCGCGCGCGGGCCGCGAACCGGCGGTGCTGGCGTTCGCGCGCCGCCACCACGCGCGGGCGGATCACGGCCGACGCCTCGCCGGTGCGCCCGGCGGTGATCTCGCGGAATTTGACCGCCGGCACCTCGACGTGGAGGTCAATGCGGTCGAGGAGCGGGCCGGAGATGCGGCCAAGACAGTTCTGGATTTCGCGCGGTGAGCAGTGGCTCTCCCCGGGCATTTTTCCGTCCGGCGTGCGCGATGTTGCCTTTTTGCGACCGCACCGCGCACGTACCGAGAAGCAAGTACCTGCCCTCCCGCAACCGTGGAATCTCGATTCCCAAGGAACCGATGACAATTGGCGGACATCTTCGGCGGCGTCGGCTGGAATTGGGCGTCTTGCAAGCACAAGTGGCTCGCAAACTCGGGGTTAGCACTGTGTCGCTCAGCAAATGGGAATGCGACAAAACCTTCCCAACCGGCTCCTACCGCGGCCGGATCATCGCTTTCCTGGGGTATGACCCGTTTGACGGAGCCGCGAAGTCCGGCCGCGTAACCTCCAACGCAACGAATCGTCATTCGTTGCCCTTCTGTGACTGTGCCTGAGCCTGAGCGACACCCCAAATCGGTGTTGCCAACGCCGGATGTGGTGCCAAGAATCGTCCGGATGCCGCATCCGCGAAGAAACTGGAACCGCCCGATGGCCTCCACCTGTCCGCCGCCGAGGGCTGGCTTGAACTCGGCAACGCCACGGAGGCGAATCAGGAGCTTGAGCGAATAACGCCCGCAAACCGCGCTCACCCGGACGTGCTGGAAGTGCGCTGGCACATCTACGCCAAGGCGGAGAATTGGGAAGCATGTGTCCAGATCGCCAGCGCTGTCCCCGCTCTGGTGCCGGAGCGTCCCTTCGATCCGACCGTAATAACTCAGCCCAAGATCCGGTGGCCTGGCGGCTAGATTTCGAAGTCGGACACGCCACCACCACGCTTTGGGCGTTGAGTTCACTCATCACGGCCATTGAAGCCGGACACGGCATTGCGCTGGCGATTCCCGCTTTCAAACACGTGAGCGGAAAACGCCTTCTCTATCGGCCGCTGGCCGGCACCACCGAAGTGTTTTCGGTCGGCATCGCTCGCGCGAAGAACGGAGACGTCACACCGGCGGGAGAAAAGTTTTGCGAGATTTTGCGAAAGGTTTCAAAGAGAGCGATTGGGGCCAATGCAAAGGCGGCGAAGATTTAGTTCAGCCTGAGTTCGAAGGATTTGACGATCTCCTGTTGCCGCTGTGCGAGCAATTGAAGTTTCTACTGGGGCCGTGCGCAGCCTCGGACTGTAGGAAGCTCGTGCCCCCCAATTTATACATGCGGGAATGCAAGGTCTCTCAAGTCTCGTTGAGACAAGCCGATTCGGGTGCAGCACTACGGTGCGTAGGGAATGTTTCACGCTCAATGCTGGAAGCGATATCCCTCACCGCGCGCTGTCAGCATATGCTTGGGGGACTGGGGTTTCTCCTCCAGTTTTTGCCGCAACCAAGCAATATGGACATCCACCGTGCGCCCGGTGATGAACGGCTGTTCGCTCCAAATTTGATGGAGAATCTGCTCGCGGGTCAGCACCTGGCCCCGATGGTTGATGAGCAACCGCAGTAGTTCCGCTTCTTTGGCGGCAAGGCTGATAGGCAGGCCACCTTTGGTAAACACCATTCTATCGAAGTCCGCCGTCACGTTGCCAAATTGGAAGTGGAGCACCGGAGTCAATTGTTCCTTGTGAACACGCCGCAGCAGCGCTGCCACCCGGGCCAGCAGTTCGTCTGGATCGAACGGTTTGACGAGGTAATCGTCCGCACCCGTCCGCAGCCCGTGGACGCGGTCCGGAATCTGGCCCTTGGCGGTGAGCATCAGAATCGCGCCATCGAAGCCGCGCTCGCGGACGGCGTGGCAAAGGTCAAAGCCATTCAGTCCCGGCAGCATCACGTCAAGGATGAGCAGGTCGAACTTCGCCTCCATCGCCTGGCGCAGGCCGCTCTTGCCATCGGACGCGGTCTCCACCGAATGGCCTTCGGCGCGCAGCAGGTCAGACACGACCAAAGCCACCCCAGCTTCGTCTTCAACCAGGAGGATGCGGGATTTCATGTCCGTCAAGTCAACGTTGACTCACGATCCAGGTTACCGAGGCGAGTGAAGAAGTTTTTGAGTTTGCCTTCAAGGCCTTTCTTCAACGCGAAGGGGTCCAAGCGGGCGTGTTGGGCCCGCAACTGCACCTTGGTTGACTCCGGGATGTCCGGGCTCTCCAAGAGGCGTTGATAGGGGGTCTTGGGGTGCTGCTCGTAGATCTTGATGGTCTTGCCGGCCCGCTTCTCGCGCCGGGCCAGCTTGAAGGTGGGCCGAAAATGGTTGTGATACGGGCTGCATTCCTGGGCGTAGAGTTCATTGAGCAGGGGCACCAGTTCGGGATGAGCGAAGCGCTGGTAGCCCAGGAGTTGGCGCACGTGGGTCCATTTCTTCTGTTCACAATGGGCGTTGTCGTTCTTGCGGTAGGCCCGGCTCCGGGTCCAGGGCACCTTCCAGGGGCGCTGGCTCAGATACCGGTGCAGCGGCCAGTTGAGGAACTCACTGCCATTGTCGCTGTGGAAGGAGGTCATGGGGAAGGGCACCTGGCCTTCGAGTTCCTGCAATTGAGCCAGGATGGCGTGGCCGGCCTTGTTCCAGACGGCGCGGTTCTCGGTCCAGCCGCTGTAAAGTTCGGTAAACGTGAGGGAATGGACATCGTCGCCGGCAGTGGTGTCGTCGCAGTGGGCGACGGTGTCCACCTCGATGGTGCCGGGCCGGGAGGTGTCGGGCGGACCGGAGCGAGTGGGCGCCTGGCGGCGCAGGAGGGTGCCCGGCTTGGTCGCGCCCAACCCCTTCTTGGGCTGCCCCACCCGGGCCGGCCGCAGGAGCCGGTCGATCTGGGCCAGGCTGATGGCCGCAAGCTTGGCCTGGACCTCGGGCGTCAGCCGCCGGTGGTGGTGCTGGTAGAAGAGGAGCCATTCAGGCAAGGCAGCCTTGAGGAGCTTGCTGCAGAGTTGATCGCTCTCCAGCCAGATCACCTTGAGCACCGGCCGCAACACCTCCGGATCGTAGGTCGGTTGGGGGCCGGGGCGCCGGCGCAGTGCGGCACCGGTCAAGGGTCGGTGCAACAGGCGCAGGGCGCTCTTGCGGTGGTAGCCACAGGTGGCGCAGAACTCGTCGAGAATGCGGGTTTTGTGCTGACGGCCGGCGCGCTGGTGGCACCCGTGAATGCGGGCCAGATACTCCCGTTTGGCGGATAGACTCATGTTCGTTGCTTCGGTAACCACGAACTTGAGTCAACGTATCGTCGGACGCCTCGTCCACCTCCTCGCCTGGGTAACATTTATCCTGAGTCAACTCGCGCCGCGCGGGTGCATCTCACTTGGCCGGGTGATTTTGGATTCCGTTGTTGAAACAACGGTATGCGGGCATTAAACGACGATCTTCTTACCCAGCCTTGCGGTGACTGACGCGAGGGGGACCGTGTTGCGCGGGATCGTGATCGGCCGAGCGGGTGCCATTGATCAATCGTTGTGGGGGAAGAGTTCCTGCCAGCGGCCGTTGCGGCTGAGGGTTTCCAGGGCGAGCAGGGATTCGTCGCCCGCCAGGGACCAAAACTGGCCGGCCCTTTTGAAGCGGACTTGATACTGACGGCAGGTGGACTCGACCGCGCCGGAGCCCACCGGTTGTTGCTGGCGCCGGCCATGAGCGTAGTCCATCCGCTCGGCGTGGGTGGTGAAGTAGCCAATTTCCTTGGCCAGCTTTTCCTGTTGAGCGGGCGTGAGGTTTTCCTTGGCGCGCAACAACTCCTTGAGGGATTCCAGAACTTGGGTCGCCCCGTCGTTTTTGCGTTTCAATTGGTGAAAGAGCGGGCGCAACCAGGCGCGGGCCTCGACCCGGTCCTGGGCATGGAGTTCGTTGGCCACGCTCCAGAGATGTTGTTTGACGTGGTAGAGGTCCACCCGCTGGGTGGCGAGCCGGAACCGGTTTTCGACCAGGTTCCAGATCCAAATCGCCCCGTCGGCCGCGACCAGCACCTCGGCGGCCTCGCCCAACCCACGGCGCAGGGTTTCGGCGTAGACCTGCCGTTCAAAGGAATCGAGCCCCGCGCGGGTGGCCACATAGCCCCGCTCCGTGATGACGGGCCGCCGACTGGCCGTATGGCCGCGCTGATCCAGCCGGAAAAGGGTGGCGGTGTAAACCCAGTGCCAGCGCGCCGGTTCCTGGCCTCGCTGGCGTAACGCCGCCGACTCGCCCCAGCCATCGCGCTCGTGGATGTTCCAGGCGTCCATCTGAATGATCAGCACAAAGGGCCGGGGCGGGGGGGTCGCCTGCCGGGAGAGTTGGGTCACGCCTTGGAGCGTGGTCGTGAGGTCCAGGTCCGCCTGCCGGAGCGCCTGGGCGCGCGCTCCCTGCCGGAGGGCCTCCCGATGCAGGCCGGCGGCGCTCAAGGGGCAGCCGCCCAGGCGCGGCAGGCTCTTGTGCGCCTCGGCGCAGGGCATCTTGAGCACGGCCTCCGCGGCCGTTTCCTGCACCCGCGGGCTGGCCGGGGCTTTGGGATAAAGCCCCCAGCGGGCATCGGCGGGAAAATGCCACTGCCGACACTGGGGACACCCGCCGTAGTCGCGGGTCAGCCGCACCTGGCCGACCGTGGTGGTGACCTGGCGGCCACAGTTTCTGGCCTCGCGGTGCAAAGGTAGCTGGCACTTGGGGCAGACCAGGGGGGGCGGCGGCCTGAAGCTGGGCCGCCTCCCCCAGCAAAGCGGCTCCCAGGCCCCGCAGTTCCTCGGTGAGGGCGACATCCAGGTGGCCCAGGTTGGTGCCCGCCTGGCGGGCCAGGGCATGGAGGCGTGCGCGGGTGTCCGCGAGCCAGGCGACACAAGATTCGGGCGTGAGGGATAAAAGGGGGTTGACGGTATCTGATCTCTTAGTTATGCTATCAGACATGAAGACCCATCGCCGTATTCAAACCATCGAGAAAACCATCGCGGGCATCAAAACCGCCCTGCACATCCTGGGACCCTTGCGCCCGGGCAGCCTCTCGCGCCAATATCATGTCTGCCGCAAAACCGGCTGCCGCTGCCAGGACCCCGACCAACCCCGACGGCACGGGCCTTACTACCACCTGGATTACGTCCATCACGGCAAGAAGACCACCCGCTTCATCCGCCCGGAACAGCTCGCCCAAGTGCGGGGCCAGCTCGCCAATTACAAACGACTGCGCCGCCTCATGGACCAGTGGATCACCCTCGCCTTAGAACAGGCCGAAATTCTCCGCCTCTCACCCCCGGGCTCCAAGCGCTCCTCCAGTTCCCCCGGGCCAGACTAAAAACACCCAGGCAAGAGATTTGCACCCGCGCCGCGGCACATCATCTCGCAAGCGAGTTGCATTTTAAGGGTGACGCCGGTTAGCGGCCCCCCGCAGCGGATGCGGACAGGCATATTTCGTGTAGCCGGGCTTGGGCACACCCACGTAGTAATCACGGCCCAGCTTGATGTAGTCGGCGCTGCGGAGGTTTCTGCCGACCTCGTCCGGTTCGTAATCGTTCATTCCAACCCGGGGATGGCCAGGGTTGTTCCAGATATAGAGCGGATCCAAGACGGAGTGGCTGCCATCGTGGCCCTGGCCGACCTGGTGGGGAACCGGGTACGGCCACCCGGCGCAGAGGCATTTGCGGCGCAAACTCATCACGATCATTTGGATCTCGTCGCCGTCGCCCCACATCCGGGATTTCATGTCGGGCATCGCGTTGTCGGTGATGATGCCGCTGCCTCCGCGTATCCAGATCCACCGGCACAGGTTCAGGGTGTCCTCGCCCAGGTCGTCGAAGAGGAAGGTGTTGTCGTAGAGCTCAAAATGGCGCAACCCCTCGGGACTGGTTTCGGCGCCGTGGCTGGCGACATTCGAGTTATTGAAGAGACAATGGCGGACCACCGTGCGCGAATTGTCGTCAAAATCGAAGGCCTGGGCCCCGGCAAAATAGGTGTCTTCAACGTAGAAGTTGCTCAGCCCGGTCGTGTCTTTCGCCCCCATGGTGTCCGGTGTGGTCCAGGACCGGCCGGCATCCTCCCCATTCCACTTGAGCGTGATCCCGGTGCGGTGGAGAACCGGCACACCATCCTCCAGGCCGCCGTCGAAGGAGCACCGGTAGAGGAGGCCGCGGTCGTTATACACCAGGATGCCCCGGCCGATGTTCCCGCCGTGCGTGAACCAGCAATCGTGGATCAGCACGGGCCTGCCGCCGGACGTGCGGTGGAGGTTGAGGTGCTCGCCGTGGGTGGCCGTGCCGCTCTTGAAGCGGATTCCGCTGATGTCCACGCTGCCGGCCGGATCCTCGAAGAGGTCGATCATGGCCCGGTTCCAGTCGTTGGCCGCGTTGTTGATGAGGGTGGTCTGCGCCGGCGTGGCGAAGACCCAGGCCCCGCACGTCCCGCTGCCGCCGGTCCGGCTGACGTTGAGCTGCAACGATGTCCCGCCATAGCTGGTCACGGTCCCCTCGAGGAAACAGGCCCCGTTCGCGATGAACAGCGCCCGGACCGTCTGGCCCGCCTGGAGATCCAATCCGGCCTGGGTAACGAACGTCCTGGCGCCCGGTCCGATCGCCAGCGACGTCCGGCTGGACCCTTTGAAGCCGCCCGCCCCGGCGCCTTCGAGCCGGATTCCCTTCGAAATGGAAAGGCCGCTCGACCAGGTGGCTGTGCCGGCCGGCACCCGCACGATATCGCCCGGGCTCGCGGCGTTGACCGCCGCCTGAACGTCGGCCTGCGAGCAACTCGCCGCCGTGTGGGTGTCCGCCAGAACCGAGGAAGCGACGACCGCCATGGCGATGGCGGCCAAACCGACAGGCGGAAGTCCTCTCAAACGAAGTCTCCCACGCGCATGAGCCATGTTGGAATTCATCTGATCAACCTTGCTTTTCAAGCCTGACACTGGTTCGTAAGAATTGCTTTTGCGCCGCTTTCTTTTTCAAAAAAATAGGTTTGCGCGGGCGGAAGGCAAGCTCATTGTGAGGCTTTGATGGCGCGTGTTCAGCACGGACGGGTGGCTGCGTTGGTTTGGGTCGAGGGGTTCCGGCGACTCGATCCCTTAAAAAACCGCTTGATGCGTGGCCAGCGAGGCGCATAACTTGCCGGCGGGCCGGCGGTAAGTACGGCGGAACAAAACATTCGAGAGGGTTTGCTCCTCGATCGGTGAGGACGTTTTCGTAATCGGGCATGGGATAATGCAACGTCTAGAGATCGTAACTAGCGGGTTTAGCCTGAGTATGGGCCTGCTCGCGGAGCTTTCCACTGGGCAGACCAATTCCCCCGGCGGCAAATATGCAAGACTCGTGACAATGGACACTATCATTACAACTGTGTGCAGCCTCATTTCCCTGGTACTGGCGGCGGAGCCCGCGGCGCCAGGCGAACCGCCGGCAAGCACCGCCAGTGTGACGATCAACGTAAACTCACAACCCCGGCAAACCTTCGCGGGGTTTGGAACGAGCTGTTGGGACGGTAAAAACTACCTGCGGCTTGCGCCCGAACGGCGCGCGAAACTCAATGATATGGTTTGGCGTGAAGGGCGGTTCAACACCCTGCGCCTTTGGTTCCATCTCAAACGGTATGCGCCCGCGCCCGGCGACCGCTATTTCAAGAATGCATTCCCCGACGGAGACGCAACGCTTATCCGCGATGCGCAGGCTGCTGGCGTCAGGCATATTGCGCTCGGCCCCTGCGGGGTGCCGACCAATTTGCTCGAGCGGTTGCCCACGGCCGGCAAGGACGGAAAGGAAGAACTCGGAGCTCCTCATCTGAGGCCGGATGAGATGAACGAGCACGCGGCCATCATCGCGGATTTCATTCGTGATTTGTGGGACAAGGACCACATCGCCATCGAAGCAACCGGCATTCAGAACGAACCGAACGATGTCAATGATTGTCAGTTCACACCCGACGAGATGGTTCGAAGCGTCAAGCTACTACGGGCCGCGCTCGATTCCCGCGGCCTGCAGCAGGTGAAGATCATCGCCCCGGAAACAGTGGGTTGCGGTGGCGGCTGGCGCTGGGCCGGCAACCGCGTAGCCTTGGTGAACGACCTCACTCCGGAAACGGCCGGCGAGCCTCTCGACTACGCCATGGTTGATGCGCTCAAGGCTGATGGCGCCGCTTGGAAAGCCCTCGGGGGCATTGCGACACACTCTTACGACGGGGGCGCCACCGAACGCATGGCCGACACGGTTGTGGGCACCGGCAAGGATTATTGGATGACCGAATTCTGTGTGCCCGGGCCTGAGGGACCCGGCGATTTCTTTCGCGCCTCCGCGGAGGCCAGCACGTTCCTCTCTGACATGAACCACCGCGTCAGTTACTGGGTTCATTTCATTGGTTATCTCAGTAACGATCCACGCGACAACGGAACCCGTCTCATGGCGTATGATAACGGCAGTATCGCCAGCGACGGATGGCTCAAGGTCTTCGAGCCGTATTACTACCTTCAACAACTCGCCCAAACATTCGATGCGGGCGCTGTCTTCCGGCAGTCAATCAGCTCACGGGAGAACGAAATGACGTGGAGGCGCGACCATACGCCGCGTCTCACCGTGGCGGCTGCCCTGAATCCCGATGGCTCGTGGGGCATTGGCATTTCAGACTACACCTCGGACGATTTTCCGCAGAACAACTGGTTCGTGAAAAGCATCCGCGGCCAGCCGGCGCAGAGCTTCACGGTTACGGTCAAAGTTGAGGAGCTGGCCAAAGCCGGTGAACTCCGTTTCGAGACCCGCCGCCGCGGTCCGCAGTTCCAGAACTCCCAGCATGAACTCGTGACCATGCGCGCCGGTCAACTGACGGTCACAATCAACCCGTTCGAACTCGTTACGCTGCGCTCTATCAGTCAATAAAACCACTTCGCTTCCCCACCTGACACCCAAGTCAAGCTCTGGCTGATTCGGTAGCCAATTCGCCCGGGATACGGGCCAGAGTCGTCGTCGCCAGCTACGGCTGCAGCCACGCCCCCTCACGGATTCGCGGCACCCGCCTTCAACGTGTCAACGACGGTGATCCCTTCTATCTTCGTATCCTTGCTGCCGAGCAGGACGATGCCCTGCTCCCGCACGACCGTCTCGAAAACGTGCAGCCGAGGGTCGCCGCCCGCCTTCAGCATGATTCGCTTGGCGGCCTGGTCATAGCTGAACTCAGTCCACAGTTGGCCGTCCCGCAGGACCTTCTTCGGCGCGGCGGCCAGGGGCGCCGACCAACTGCCGTCCCGCTCGCGCTTCCAACCTTCGATGAGGTCCGCCCCGCTGATGATCACTGTCTCGCCCGGCATGGCGCGGACCGTTATACCGTCGCTTTTGGGGGTCAGGACCTCGCGATAAACTCCGCCCCGCAGGACGATCGTCTCTCCCGGCCGGGCAATCGCGCACGCCTTGGCGAGAGTGGCCAGCGGCACGCCTGGATAGCCCCAGGCTGGCTCATCCGCGGCCGCCGGGTGACGAGGATCCACGTAGTACACGTTGGGATACTCCAGAGCGCCGATGGTCACGCCGCCCTTGCCTGCCGCGATGGCCGGGCTGCCCTTCCGCAAACGGAAATCCCGCTGCTCCGCATCCACCAACAACGGGTCCTTGTCGTTGATGTTCTTGTCCATCGCCAGCGGCGCGGTCTTGAACGCCAGATTGTACTCGATCACCGGATTGGCCGGCGTGAAGTCGTCCTTGTTGCCATCAAGAACGGCCTGCTGCATGTCGTAGAAAAGGTTGTTGCGGATTTGCCCGTTGCTCGATTCCTTGCCCCGCAGGCCCACCCCGCACCAGGGAATCCCGGCGAAGGTGTTGTTCTCAATCGTCACGTCCAGCGTCTGGATGACGTCCAGCCCCCACGCTCCTCGATAGGCGGGCAGTTTGGAGGAATAGATGTTATGCCGCCAGGTCCAGTTGCGCACGCTGCCGATATTCGGTTTGCTCTCGATCATCGCCCCCTGGCCCCAGTCGAAGCAGGTGTTGTGCTCGAAGAGCACGTCCTGCGCCATCGAGTCCTCGCCCATGAACGTCTGGATGCAGTCCACGTGGGCGACCTTGATCTCCGACGTGACCGTGCCGTGATAGTAGTTGTACCGCTGCACGCACCCCTTGCCGAAAAACCGCGTGTAGTCGCAGTCGTCGTTCCGGTTGCCCGGGGAGTACATGAACAGCCGCCTCACCTCGTTGTTCTCCACCCGCCAGTCTTCCCCGCCCACCACGAAGCCGTACTCGCTGTGATAGACCTTGTTATAGGCGACGCGGATATGCGCCACCGCCGAGTAGTCGCGTGGGCCCCCGGCGACGGACCGGCCGTACGTCCCGTTGACGCCCATCAGCATCTCGTGGATGTAATTATCCAGCACCTCGCAGTGGCTCCCGCCCAGTTGCACCGCCACCGCCGGCCTGGCCGCCGTGATGTCGAAGCCTTCGATGTGGAGGTAGCTGGCCTGGAGGTCGAAGCCGGAGACCGTCGCAGAGCGGCGCGGCATCGCCCGGAAGGTGATGGGCTGGCCCTCCGCCCCGCCGGCCTTGACCCTGACGCGCTCGTCGTACTTGCCCGCCATGACGCAGACGGTGTCGCCCGGCTTGGCCACGTCGGCCGCGTGCTGAATTGTCTTGAACGGCTTCTGCTCCGTGCCGGCGTTGGTGTCGGCCGCCCCGGGCGCCGCCTGGTCAACCACGTACGTGGCCGCCCGAGCTTGCCCCGCCATGCCAGCCAACACCCCCACGCACGCCAACACGCAGCGCGCGACCAAAACCACGTGTTCTCGCGGAATAATGCTCGTTCTCATAATCTTGCTTTCGTCACGCCATCGCCAACCTCGGCCGCCGTTCCGGGCGGCCTGCCGCCGCCAGCAATCATCCACTGCGGCGCCGAAGTTTTCCAGCATTTTCCGGTCAGAGGATTCAGCCAGCCCGTGAAGGGCCGGTCAAGTGTTTGGTCTTGTTTCTTGGGTCCGGCACCCCCATCGCCATTCGCAAAAGACGAGTCAACTCTTGATCGCCCCCTGTATGTCAATAGCGAGCACCCGTTTACGTTTCAAACTTGAAGTTCATGTCCCAGGGGTCGGCGTAGTCGAAGCGGAACATGGGCGGCGGGGCGTCGTTGCCGAAGGCGATCTGGTACTGGACGGTGGAGAGGTAGAGGCCCCAGCCCTGGTTGATGTAGTTATGGGAAGAATTTGCATTTGACGCTGCACGGGTGATTATGCGATAGAACAAGCGACTTAGCCAACTCAAAACCAATTCTCATTACTCACATGAAAACTCGAGCAGAATTAAATCGCCGCCAGTTTCTCCAAACCACCGCCCTTGCTGCATCGGCGTTGCCCTTCATGTCCCAGGGCGCCGAGCCGGCCTCCGGCAGCGCCGGAACGATCAAAGTCGGCTGTCTGAGCTGGTGTTTCCATAGTTTGGGTCCCGCCGCCGACCCCGAGCCGGCAATCGACATCATCGGCGAGATGGGTTTTGACGGCATCGAATTGATCGTCACCGCCCGCAAGGATCTCCAGACGTTTTGGACCGACGCCCGGGTCGACCGCCTCAAACAGAAACTCGACGGGCACAAGCTGCGGGTGTCGCAGTTCGCCATGTTCCAGCCGGTGGTCGAAGGGCTGTCCAGCACCCAGCGGGACGTGCGCGACCAGGCACTCGATTATTTCGAGGGCGGCTGCCGCATCGCCCGGAAATTTGAGTCACCCCTGATCAATATCGTGGCGCCCTGGGCGCTGGAGTTGAAGGGGCCGACGAATTATCTGCCGCGCTATTACGAGGTTGAAAACCCCAAGCCGGGCCAAAAATTTCATATCGACATCGCCAGCGGTTTTGACTGGGAGCGGGTGTGGAACGGTTTTGTGGAAACGACCCGCGCCTGCCTGGCCCGGGCCAAAGCACATGGCCTGAAGTTCTCGATCGAGAACCACACCCACACTTTGATCCCGGAGGCCGCCTCCTTCCTGCGCTTATCGGACGCCATTCAAGACCCCGATCTAGGCTGCAACCTTGACGTTGGCTGGGCCATGCTGCAGAAGGAATATCCCCCCGTGGCCATCCACAAACTCAAAGGGCGCCTGCTGAATGTGCACATGCGCGACATCGACGGCATGATGCGGCTGTTCCCGCCGATCGGCGACGGAGTGATGGACTGCCAGGCCATCGTTGCGACACTGAAGGAGGTTGGCTTTAACGGTTTTGCCTCCATCGAGCAGGACACGCACCCTGGCGATCCTGATATTCGGGTAATCTGCCGGCGTTATCTCAAGATGATGCGGGAGTATATCGGATAGAACGGACCTCCTGGGAGAACTCTGGTCCCTACTTCTTCCGCTGCTTTTCGACGGCGTTGAGGTAGTAGCTGTCGTCGTGCTTCTGCTTCCAGCCGTCGGTCGGAGCGGGGCAGAGCGGGCGGTACTTGGTCCATAGTTGCTTGACCCAGGGTTGGTCGGCATAGCCCTCGTGGAACCAGTCCTTGCTGTCGTCGAGGTAGGTGTCCTTGCTGTAGGGCGGCCGGCAGTACTTGGCGATCTCAATGCGGAAGGGCTTGTCGTCCTCGAACATCCAGCGGTCAACGTAGTCGAAGAAGGCGTCGTGGTTCCAGGGTTTTTCGAGCTTCATGGCGCGCAGGACGAGGGCTTGGGCGACGAAGCAGGTGGAGGTATTGGCGCGGCGGTAGGCGTCGCTGCGGAACTCTTCGGGGAGCCATTTATCGGGTGACAGGTGTTCGTAGGGGCCCCAGGGATTGCCGGCGCGGACGTAGTCGCGCCCGATGCCGGTGGCCGCGTCGATGCCGGAGTGTCCGGTGAAGACGACCTTGGCGCCGGTCCAGCAATCGCCGTAGGCGGTCTGCTCGTCCTCACCGAACTGGGCCTTGGGGAAGGTCTTGTTGATGTTGGCCATGGTTTCGTCGCCGAGCAGGGCGCCAGCGAAGACGATGGGGAACTTGCGGCCCGAGCCGTGGCCACCGTGGGCGGGCCAGCCGGGATGGCCGTTGCGGATCAGCCCGTAATGGTCGATGCCGATTTGGATGATGTCGATGACCAACCGCTCCCTCTCCTCGGGCTTGGTGCCGTCGCAGCAGGCCAGGAGGACGGCATCGGCGACGCACTGGGCGTACGCCTGGGCGTAGTTGGGCATGCTGTCCTGCGGCACGTCGAAGGAGAAGAAACCCGCGTCGCACCAGGGGCGCTGGACGCGCTCGGCGAACTTGACGGGGTTCGGGGCGTCGGCGGGCTGGGCAAAGTGCGGCAGCAGGTCGCGTTTGAGGTCGCGGGCCAGGTAGATCTTGGGGTCGTGGCCGCTGTAGCCCGGGCGGAAGGCATCGGCCGGCAACGGGCCGGCGACGCAGGTGAGCACGGCGACGGTCTTAACGGGGCTATTGTCGCCTTCGCCGCGCACAGTGCCGGGATGATAGGGATAGGTGACTTTCTCGCCTTGGCGGAGACTGATGCTGGAGGCCAGGCTGTCGCCGGGGTTCATGGCGATGGGCAGCTTGGCGCGATGTTCTGGGTGATAGTAGTTCATGATGCCGGAGTCCCAGGCCGCTTGCATCCGGGCGGGGGCATTGAGCACGGAGCCGTTGCGACAGCGCTGCTCCACGGGGACTTTCTCGCGGCCGTCGAGTTCGTCGTCGGCGACCTCGTTGCCATAGCGCGGGGCGGGGTCAATCTTGACGACGGTGACGGGGCCGACGACGTAGAAATCGCCGTTGATGAACTGCCCGACGCGGGCCGGCTTCTCGAAGGTCCAGGTGATGCCGTACTCGCTGACGCTCTCTTTGAGCGGGAGGGCGTCGAGCTTGGGCGTGGCCGGGGCGTTGTCCTTGGTATAGACAACCACCGCGCCGCTGGACGGGGTGGCCGCGTCGGCCTCCGGGGCCGGACTCGCGGCCAGCGGCGCCAGGGTCAGGACTACGAACTGCACAGTCAAAAGTCGCATGGTCTTACTGAACTGATAAACTGATAGAATTTGCTTTTCACGCGCCGCCATTTACTTGACGCTGCGCGGGTGAGGGAGAATTGGTTTCTGGTCCCACTCATCATGGCGGGATGATGCCAGAGCGGCACGCGCCCGTCCACGAGCAAATTCTGCCGGTTTTTTGAGCGGTCTTGGCGGCGGTGCCGGAACCGACGGCCAGGCCCGGAACCTGTGCAAAAACGAGTCTGGCTATTCCCGGCCGGGCCGTCCAGGGGACCCCTGCCGTAAACGTAAACGGGTCAGATCTCGATATTGCCTCTTCATTCCTATTCGCCCTTCCGCCGACGGGACGATACAGCAGATGATTCACCTATCCCCCACAGGGAGGCCGTCAATGGCGCCGGCTTCTCCGCCACCGGCCGGACGCTTGCGGCCGGTGAAGTCGTAAAGGAACGGCCCGTTGAACTCCCACGCGTAAAGTTCCCCGATCGTCGTCTTCGAGTCGGCCAGCGTGCCGCGGGCGATGCGCATGAAGTCGATCACTCCGTTCAGGTAATGACCGTTTGGCGCGCCGCCCACGTAGAGGTCGGCGTCATTGGCCAGGGAAGCGTCCGCCTCGAGACCAGGCCCACCGGCGTCTTGCTTTCCGTCGATGTAGATGGTGAACGTTCCTGCCTTGCGGTCGGCCTCCGCGATAACGTGGTGCCACTGGCCGTCGTTGACGGCACTCCGGCTGGCCAGCCAGGAGGTGGCGCCGCCCGAAGTCGCCGCCAGGGTCACGCCTCCCGCTTGGTTGACTCCCAGAACGTAGCCGGCGCCGTCGATCTTCTGAATCAGTACCGCGTCCTTCTGTCCCTGCGCTGTCTTGAAATACGCCTCGATCAGGAAGTTCGAGGTGTAGATCTGCGGGTTCCTCAGGTCCGCGCCGCTGACGGTGCGCTGCTCGACGACCCTCTCGCCACTCAGGGTGACGGTGCGGGTCTGGCCCTCTGCGGCGCCGACGGGCACGCCAACGGTGGCCAAGAGCGTCTTGTCCTTCCAGTCCCCCGTGGTCGAGAGGTAAATCGTCAGAACGAAGGAGCCCAGGTCGGGCTTGTCCTGGGGGACGAGCGTGAACTTGTAGGGTCCGAGCCCCTTGACTTCCTTGGGCGGCCCGCCCCAGGTGTTCACCCCGCCGAACGCCTCGGTCTTCTTGCTCCAATTCAGGTCGCAATGGAGCTTCAGGCCGTCCTTCACGTCGTGCAGCCGGAGCTGGACCTCGCAACTCTGTCCGACCGTCATCGCCTTCGGGTAGGTGACGGTCACCCAGTCGGGCGGCTGGTAGCTGGCGCTGTAATCCACCGTGCGGTTGATGTCCTTGTTAGGGAGGACGGCGTACTGGTCGCGCCCGTTGAAGCGCAGGGCGCCGTCGGTCCAGGTCTCCAGCGGCCCGCGCTCGTAGTCGGCGGCGGCTACGTTGACCGCCTTGAGGGGATACGTCGGGCGCGTGTAATAGCCGTCACGCTCGACGTAGTAAGGGGCCATGTTCCAGTGTTCGTCGATGAGATGGGTGGGGTCGCCGGGGGCGCGGTAGAAGTTCCACTCGGCCACCTCTCCGTAGAGCGACCAGGGCACGAACACCTTGACGCCGTGGTTCAGGGCCGGGGAGTCCGGCGCCGGGCGGAAGTCGTGGGCCGCCGCGTCCTGCAGCGGGGCCTTGTCCGTCAGAATGCCTGGCGCGGCGGCCAGGGCGTTGTTCTTCCCCAGGACGTCCTGGAACTTGCCGAGATTGTCAAGCCAGCGGCCGGACGGCTCCAGCACACCGAACCCGTTCGAGAGGTCGTGGAAGACGTTCTGCGCGTACGCGTCGGACGCGATGTCATAGTGGCCGCGGCGGGGGCCGGCGTCGGCCGCATTCCCGGCGGCGGCGGTGCGAGCCGGGTCGGCGTGGCGGAACACCCACGAGCTGAGGCCGTCCCAGATGTTGCCCAGGAACTTGTCCCGGCCGGCCTGGGGCGCCTGCCGGCGCGAGCCGACGACGAAGTTATAGATGGTGTTGTTGAAGAACGTGTTCTGGTAGCTGATTATCTCCTGGATGGCCGCCGTGTTGCCCAGCGGGCTCAGGGGGTCCTTGGACTTGCCCCAAGCGATGTTGTTGAAGTGGTAGTTCTTGAACCCGCCGTCCAGGTAATAGGCATGGCCGAAGCGCGAGCTGCCCGGATCATTCGGACTGAGCATGTGTCCCCACTTCAGGTAGCCGCCGGGGTTGCCGGATATGTTGTCGTAAACGTAGCTCGGCCCGCCCTGCCAGGTCTCGATGCCGCCCCAATCGCAGGTGTTCAGCAGCGAGTCGGTCACCTTATTGTGATGCACGATCATGCGGGAGAACGGCCTGTCCGTGATGGCCCCGCTGGGCTTGCCGCCGAAGACGAAGATGCCGGCGCCCCAGCAGCGGTCCAGGATGTTACCGGCCACCTCGAGCGTCTGGGCGTAGTCAACCTCCAGCGCGTGGCCCTGATCGAAGCGGTTTGGCCGGAGGCCAGTCTCGTAGAAGCTGTTCCGCAGGACCTTCACGTCGTAGAGCCGGCCCATCGGCGGAGCCACATCGCCGTAGGTCGTGCTGTCCGCGATCAGCACGGCCCCGTTGTCGGTGTAGCGGATAACGTTGTCGCTGACCACAACGTCACCGATGGCGTCCTGCCGGCCAACGGCCTTGAGGCGAATCGCCTGGTGGACGTGCTCGAAGACGCACTCGGTGATCTGGATGTCCGTGCCGCTGCCCAGCAGCCGCACGCAGCCGGGGTCCACGTCGATGCTCTCATGGGAGGCCCAATAAGGCGCGACGGTAAGGTTGTAAACGTTCGGGAACCGAAACGTGAGACCGCTGATGTGGACGTGGCTCATGCCCGAGCTTTCGATCATGTCAATGCGGCGGGCCACTTCCACGTCGGCCGTGTTGGGGTCCTGGTCCTCGGGCAGGCGGAGGTAGAGCCGGCCGCCGTCGCCCTTCTTGCCAAACCAGAACTCGCCGGGGCTGTCCAGGTACTGCGGCTTGTCCTCAAGGAAGTATCGGCAGTAGCGAATGAACTTGTAACTGCCCGGTGTATCCCCCCACTGGCCGGTGAACCCGAGCGCGTGCTTCTGGGTGTTGACGACCTCAACGGGAGTGGGATAAGGCGTGCCCATCACCCAGCCGTACTCGGTCCAGAGAGTGGCGCCCTCGTAGTAGCTGGCCGGCTGCTTCAGGTGCTCCGTGTCGATGCCCAGGTTCAGTTTGCGGCCGCTGGCCGTCGTGACGTAGTTGTCGAACGGCTTGTCGGGGTTGTTCCACTCCCACCACTCGCTCTTCACGTCGTCCGGATCGGAGACCTTCCAGTTCGGCGTGCGGGCCAGGGCGATGCGCGTCACGGCGCCTTTCTTGCGGACCATCCAGACGTTGCGCGGCATCCAGTTGAGGTCCGCGTACCAGACCTTCTCCGGCTCCGGGATGAGGTTGTTGTCGGCGCCCTTCTTCCAGCCCGTCACCGCCTCCGAACCGCAGATGACAGCCGGCCCTTGGCCCCAGGACGGGTCCCGGGTCAGGATGATCGGGGCCGCCTCGGTGCCCGACTCGTTCGCGTTCAGCTCGCCGCGGTAGTCTACGCCCTGCTTAAAGACGTAGGTCTGCATGCCCATGCAGGCCTTCGCCTTGCCGGCGGCGTTGGGATCCCAGGGATGGTGCTTCCAGGGCGTCTGCTTCGAGAGGCCGTCATTGGCGTCGTTGCCGGACTCGAAGTCGATGTAGCGGACCGACTCGCCTGCCTTGAACTCGAAGGCTTTCGGCGCCCACTCCAGATCGCCGGTTGGCAACACCTTCGCCTGCGGCTCCTGCCAGGACCACTTGGCCACGTTCTGAGCATTCACCACACCGTGCGCTGCGACCAACAGGGCCAGGGTCGCAATGCAACGATCCAGCTTATTAAGTGGGCTCACATTCATTGTGGGGGCAGTCTGCCGAGCGCTAAAGGCGGGGTCGAGCCGCAATGTTTCAAATGTGAGGTTGCGATGGAGCCACTCATGGGTTAGAAACCGACCCTCGCCTCCAAACCTAAGCGGCTGTTCCACAATGGATTGCGTTCCTTCCACGGGCGAGTGCTAGCAAAAATGCCAGCAATTCGCAAGGCCGGCGCAATTCTACAAAACGGTTCGTAACTCGCCCACTACTCTCTAACGGAGTCGAAATCAAACGTCGTAACCTCATCGCTGCGGACAACAGCTATGCGAAACCGGTTCCGACTCTACCGCCGCAAAAAAGGCGGACGGTACTATATCCATGACGATGTCACCGGCAAACAGGAAAGCCTGGGCACCACCGACCGCGCCGCCGCGGTCCGGTTGCTGCACTCCCGCAACGAGGCCGAGCAGCAGCCGGCCGAAAACCTGCAGATCGCCCGCGCGCATCTGGCGGCCAGCGATCCGCAACTCGGCATCCGCACCTCCGGGGTGAGGAGTGCTGCATTAGTGCCGGTCGGTTTTTCTGGGCGATGTCTGGACCGCAAGCGTGATCGCCAGTGCTGGGAGCGGGAAGAAGAGCGGCGCAAGTGGGGCTGAAAGATGACATCGAGCATGACGGGGCCAACTTTGGCGCACGACGCTGAGAAATCAAGGTTTTCGAAGGACTACGGGGTTTTCGCTACCCACAGGCGGATTTTGTCCCGCAGCCTTGCCAATTATCCAATGACCCTTTACTCTTGAGCAGCTCACGAAAGACAGACTCAGCAACGAATCCCGGAGCTGCCCAATTTCGGGAGTTCTCCGGCAAAGCCGGAGATTTGCTATTGGACTGACAAATGAATAGAAGAAGATTCCTGGCAACGATAAGCAGTTTCGCGGCTGTTGACGCTCTTCCGGTGCTGGCCGCCAGCAGTGCCGGAAGCGTCAGAACCACCTCCAATACTCCACCGCGAAAGGTCATCGTGGGCACAGCCATGCAATCGTTTTGGGGGCAGTATCCTGGCCTGCGCAGTCGGCTTGATCAACTGGCGGGAATCGTGGACCAAATGGCCGCGCAGGCCAAAAAGAATTATGGACGCGGCCTCGATCTCGCAATCCTGCCCGAAGTGGCGATCACTGGCGAAGCCGGTGACGATGCCGTGGCCCATTCGGTCTCGTTCGAGGGAGAGGTCAAGGACGCGTTCACTCGGAAGGCCCGCGAGCACAGTTGCTACATTGTAGTTCCCACCTACCTGTTGGATTCGAAAGCAAAGAAATTGTGCTCGAATGCGGCGCTCCTGGTCGGGCGCAAAGGTGAAGTGCTGGGAATCTACCGTAAAGTTCATTTGGTCGTTTCGCTCGAGCGCGGAACCATGGAGGGCGGCGCCACTCCCGGCGACGCACTGCCCGTGTTCGAGTGCGATTTCGGCAAACTGGGAATACAAATCTGTTATGATATGGAATTCGGGGACGGCTGGGCGGAACTGGCACGCCGCGGAGCCGAACTGGTCGCTTGGCCCACGCAGTCGCCGCAGACGTCTCAACCTGGGTCCCGGGCAAGGGAGCAGCGCTGCTACATTGTCTCCAGCACCTGGCGGCATAACGCCTCGATCTTCGAGCCCACGGGCAAGATTGTGGCCCAGATCAAGCCGCCGCAAAGCATCCTGGTACATGAACTCGACCTCAGTTACGCTCTGCTTCCGTGGAGCTCGAAGCTGCGGAACGGAGAAGCCCTCCGGCAAGCCTACGGCGACAAAGTCGGCTTCCACTATTACGAGGATGAGGATTGCGGCATCTTCTGGTCCAACGACCCCAAGATGACGATCGGCGAAATGGCGCGGTCGATCGGCGTGCTGGAACTGGAGGAGGAAATGGCGCGCGTCCGGCAGTTCTACCGGGCAGCGGGGGTGCGGCGATAGCGGGGCGTTTGCCTCTGGCTTTGGCTCTGCGCCGCCGCCTCGAACGGCATTTATATGAGCCCCACGCGCCTTGCCTTTCCGGTCCTTTACCTCCCATTGTTGAGTGCCGTGGTTGAATTCGATGTTGTGGGCGCCAATCGGGAAGGCGCAAACGCCAGAGCCGAGCTTGCATGCCAACCAGACCCAGCAGACGAAGACCCGGCGCGTTTTTGCTCTGCCTCGCACGAACCTGGGCTGGTGGTCCGTGCTGATTGCGACCGGCTTTTTCGTGTGCATGCGGCTGTTACCATACGGGGGCGCATTAGTTGCGGAGTGTCGTCGCCAAGTCCCGCTTGGCGCGTTGAACGGCCTACGGCTCTTCGGCCGTCATGAGCGCCAATTTCCCTGAGGAGTAATTGGGGCGTCAGGCTGCGCGAGACTTGGCAAATAAAAAACCCCGCCATTGCCGTGTAGGACTGCCTCTTTGA
>Ga0187850_10000717_pt1 | contig 41359 bp, 27 predicted proteins | sample June2016WEW_4_15_FD_132436 | JGI IMG/M metagenome (GOLD analysis project Ga0187850, IMG submission 132436) | Peatland microbial communities from SPRUCE experiment site at the Marcell Experimental Forest, Minnesota, USA - June2016WEW_4_150 | ecosystem: Environmental > Terrestrial > Soil >...
GCCAAGTACCCGTCTCACTATCTCGCGATGGACGCCATCGCGGGTCCCAACGAAGTCTGGTTCCTCGAGGCCAACGCCTCGTTTGCGGCAATGGAGAACGCTGACAAGGTCCTGGAGGCCGAACCCTTCAAGACCGAGTGGCAGCAGGCTGCCAGCGCCGATGGCGAGCTGCTCTCGGGCCAGAGCAGCGTGATTGCCGTCTACCGCAAGGACTTAAGCTACCGGGCGGACACCGGCATGGCCATGCTGCCCAAGGCGCGCTACGTCAGCGTCCAGCAGGTTCGCATGCGCCCGAACTCCGAAAAACGGCTGGCTGAGGCCATTAAGGGGCTGTTCACGGCTTACCAGGCGGCCAACTTCGAGCAGCCGATCTCCATCTATCAGGTGATGGCCGGCGCGCCCTCGGGAACTTATCTCATCCTGGAGCCCATGGCGTCGCTGAGCGAATGGGACAAGTGGCCGGTGGTCATGAAGTCCACCCGAGAGGCCATGGGGGAGAGCGCCTTCGAGCAGATGGGCAAGACGTTCGCCGAGATCGTCGAAGGAAGCGTCCGCATGTTGTTTTCGGTCAGCCCCAAGATGAGCTACGTCTCCAAGGAATTCGCCTCCGGCGATCCCGACTTCTGGATTCCGAAACCGCCGCCGGCCCCCAAGAAAGCCGCCGCGAAGTAGCGCACGGTCAGGGCCGGGCGGAGCCGATTCTGCTAAAATTGAGGTGCTCGGACCGCAACAACGACCACCCCGCGGTGAGGTGCGAGAGCGGTTGAATCGGGCGGTCTCGAAAACCGTTGACCCCGTGAGGGGTCCGTGGGTTCGAATCCCACCCTCACCGCCATGTTATTGATATAATTGCACTTAACTTGCAGGAAGCCAGGTACTTCCCTCCTTTGTGCCACTGTATCTATTTGAGAAACAGTTGGTCACAGTGAGGGTGGCAGAGGGACCCTCACCGCAAGGGCAGTACCCTCTTTCTCAATAACTTACGGGGTGATCGTAATTCCGATCGCAATGAGAAGCTGACCGTGCTCAGACCGGGTCACGAATCTCAGCCCTGACGGCGTCCGGGACCCGGACGGCATCGCCCGCAGGGTGCTTGGCAATCTTGTTGATCTGCTGACAGTCACCAAAGATTCCGTCGCACTCCCGCTGCCGAGCTACAGCCTCAAAGTCGTCGAACAGTACATCGGGTTCAGACGGACGCAGCACGAGTGCGGCGGCGACTGGTCTATCGCGAAGTTCATTGAGGCGACCGAAACCGACGACGCGAGGACGCGACGAGAGCTGATGAACGAGATCCTCACGCACAACCACGAGGATCTGGAGGCGACCTGGGCCGTGCTGACTTGGCTGAAGGGGATCGGGCGGCAGTGAGGCTCCCGGAAGTGCCAATGGGCCGGCCGCAGCCCTCACTGGCGACACTGGACTGAGGCGCGATGCTTCCATTTGTATGGTTCGTGCCTTGGCTCCCGGTGAGTGGCTGTTCGAAGGCAGCCACGGGGAAACGGAACAGCGGCTAGCGAAGCTCCTACGTGATCCGGCTTCTCGGCCATCAACAATTGACGCGCTGCTCGTGGAGACGATACAGTGCCGACGGCCAGACGGAGAGCTGCAAGTGTAAGGCGGTCGCGGAGTTGTTTGGGGTCACGGGGCGTCAAGTTCGGCAGCGGACTTGGAAGTGGTACCTGTGGACGGAACACGGACGAGTTCCCTTAGGATCGCTGGCCTTGTTTGTGAAGGAGTTCGGTGATTTGCTGCCGCCCCAAACGGCTGCCGGCTCTGGAGAAGTGGCGTGGCGAGTTGGTGGAACGAATCCCGTTAGGGGACTTGCGCGAGTCGCAGAAAGAGGTCGCGGCCAGATTGGGCGTGACCAAGGGAACCGTGCGGCAGTGGCTTCGGCACGGGTGGCTGCAGCGGTCGGGCAAGAGAGTGACCTGGGGAGTGATCGCACGGTTTCTCCAGGAGCACCCTGAAGAGATCCAGTACAGCGCTCTCCGGCCGCACTTCGTTCCGGCCGCCAGCCAACCGCGAAGGGATCACGTCGAGAATATTCCCGATGCGCTCACATGCCCAAGTGCCCGCCAATCGGGCATTCCTGCAAATTCTCGCTCAAAGCCGAAAAAATCAGTTGACGTAAGCGGGTTTTGTGTGCATGCTAATGCTAATGGGATGCTGAGTTCTGGCAGGTCCCATCCAGAGCAGAGATTTCTATCAGGAGGATCCTCGAAGTGCCTATCGCGCCCACGTATCCAGGTGTTTACATCGAAGAGTTATCGAGCGGCGTCCGCACAATTACAGGGGTAGCGACGTCGATCACGGCGTTTGTCGGCTACACCGCGCGCGGTCTCGACAATCGCGCCCAGCGCATCTTCAGCTTCGCCGATTACGAGCGGTCGTTCGGCGGCCTGGCCTCCAACAGCGAGGTCAGCTACACCGTACAGCAGTTTTTCGATAACGGAGGTTCGGAGGCCTACGTTGTGCGCGTTCCCAAGAGCGACGGCGTGGCGGCGACCATTACCTCGCTCGACGCTGCGGGCGGCGCGGGCAAGCAGGCGCTTGCATTTACGGCACTGAGCAAGGGCGCCTGGGCCAATAACCTGATCATAGACGTAGACTACAACGGAATCTCCGACATTAAGACCTTTAACCTGACCATTACGGACCAGGCGACGAACGCCGTGGAGACGTTCGGGCCGGTAACCATGGATACTTCTCAGAGCAACTATGTGGTCTCCGTGGTGAACGATCCGGACAACGGGTCGCAAATGGTCTCGGTGGCCGTGCCCGATCCGACCGCTGGCCGTCCGGTGCAGACGGGTGTGGTGGGCGGCGATATTACGCTCACCGACATCAAGAACGACAAGGAGTATTCCCTGAAGTTCACGTTCGACACTCCTGCGGGGATTGCCGCTGTGCAAGTGACCTTCATCGGAGCCAGCGATTCGGTTCCGGGATCGATTGCCGGCGTTTGCCGGCTGCTCGAACGCAAGGCCAACGCGGTGCTGTCGCAAACCGTGCTGGGAGCGGGGATTCACTGTGTTCCCAGCGCCTCGGGCAAAGGCATCCGCATTCTGGCGGACAACTCACCCACGCTGTTGACCAGCTCGCAGGACGCCAAGATCACGGTGGCGGACGGTTCGCCCAACTCGGCTCTCACGATGCTGAAGCTGTCGGCGCCGGGAGTGAATGTGGGGCATTACCGGATGGGAACCGGGCGGACCCTGCTGGCCCAGAGCGGCGCGGTGGCGGGCGCCGATGGGAGCCAGCTTCCGCAGACGGCCGACCTGATCGGCGATCCGGCCAAGTTCACCGGCATCTATGCGTTGGACAAAGTCGACCTGTTCAACCTGCTGTCGATTCCGGACGCCACGCGCGCCTCGGCGAGCGATCCAAACAGGCTGGACAGCACGGTGGACCCGAATTCGATCTACGCGGCGGCCATGGCGTATTGCCAGACGCGGCGCGCGTTCCTGTTGATCGATGCGCCGCCCAACGTCAACACCCCGGATAAAGCGGTGGACTGGAAGTCGTCCGGGCTGACCGTGCACGACAGCTACGCAGCCGCCTATTTCCCCAGGGTGAGGGTGCCGGATCCGCTGAACAACTTTCAACTGCGCACGTTCGCGCCCAGCGGCGTGGTGGCGGGCCTATACGCGCGCACGGATTCCTCGCGCGGCGTGTGGAAGGCCCCAGCGGGCGTGGATGCGTCCCTGGTAGACGTGCAATCGCTGGTCTACAAAATGAACGATTCCGAAAACGGCGCGATCAATCCGCTGGGTTTGAACTGCCTGCGCACCTTCCCGGTCTATGGTTCGGTTTGCTGGGGCGGGCGGACGCTGGTCGGCTCCGACCAGGAAGGCAGCCAGTGGAAGTACGTCCCGGTGCGGCGGCTGGCGCTGTACATCGAGGAGAGCCTGTTCCGCGGCACGCAGTGGGTGGTCTTCGAGCCCAACGATGAGCCGCTCTGGGCGCAGATCCGCTTGAATCTGACGGCCTTCATGCAGGGATTGTTCCGCCAGGGCGCATTCCAGGGCGCGACGCCCAAGGACGCCTACCTGGTGAAGTGCGACCACGATACCACGACTCAGGACGATGTGAATCGGGGCGTGGTGAACATCCTGGTGGGATTCGCGCCGCTCAAGCCGGCGGAGTTCGTATACATCCAGATCCAGCAGTTGGCCGGGCAACTGGCGGCCTAGGGGCTTGCGGAAGGAGCTTATCAATGGCTGAGTTTACGGTAAACGCACAGCGGTTCGATCCATACAAGAACTTCAAGTTCCGCCTGCGCTGGGATGGGCGGTATGTGGCCGGTGTCAGCAAAGTGAGCGCGCTCAAGCGGACGACCGAGGTGGTCAAGCATCGCGAAGGAGGCGACCCGAGCAGCAGCCGCAAATCGCCGGGGCGCACCGAATTTGAAGCGGTGACGCTGGAACGCGGCGTCACCCACGACACCGAATTCGAAAAGTGGGCCAACAAGGTATGGAGCCTGGGGAACGCCTTGGGCAGCGAAGTGTCGCTCAAGGACTTCCGCAAGGACATCATCCTCGAGATGTACAACGAGGCGGGACAGTTGGCCATAGCCTACAAAATCTACCGGTGCTGGGTGTCGGAGTACCAGGCGCTGCCGGACCTGGATGCCAATGCCAACGCGGTTGCCATCCAACATCTGAAACTGGAGAACGAGGGCTGGGAGCGCGACGAAAACGTCAAGGAGCCCAGCGAACCCAGCTTCACCAACCCCGCAGTCTAGCGCCAGCAAGAGACGGGATCGGTTATGCGGCCCATCAGTGCGGTCGAGATGTTGGACGCTTGGGATCGCGCCTCTGCCCTGGGACCGGCACGGCGGGCGCTGGAGTTGCTGCGCGCGGCTTCCCCGGAAGAGCCGCCAGAGGCGCTGGCGGCGTTAAGCATCGGCACGCGCGACGCACGGCTATTGACCCTGCGGGAATGGTTCTTTGGACCTCGAATCGAGGGTCAGATCCGCTGCAGGCAGTGCTCGGAAAACATCGAGGCTTCGTTTCCCATCGCCCACATCCGGACGCGCGCTCAGGAACCGGCGTCCGGGTTCGAAATGACGGCCGGCGGGACGCCGATCCGCTTCCGCCTGCCGGACAGCACAGACCTGGACTGGCTGGAGCGGAGGCAGGATGAATTACGCAGCGATCCCGAGCGCGCGCGACACCTGCTGCTGGAGCGCTGCATTCTGGCGGGCCCCCGGGAATTGAGCGAGCGGGCGGAGTCGGAACTCGTGGCGCGGATGGGCGAGCTCGATCCGCAGGCCGAGACGCGTCTGGCGATCGAGTGTCCGGCCTGTCACCACCGCGGGAACGTGCTGTTCGATGTGGGCGGGTTCCTGTGGCAGGAGATCCACGCCTGGGCGCGCCGAATGCTGCGCGAGGTGCACGCCTTGGCGTCGGCCTATGGCTGGAGCGAGCGAGAGATCGTGTCGATGAGCGCGGCGCGGCGGGCGGCGTACCTGGAGATGGTGGGATCGTGAGCGACTATTTGAGCGGCGTCGTGGCGAGGGCCTGGCATCTGGAGCCGGCGGTGCGCCCGGTCATACCGTCGATGTTCGAGAGTCCGGCCGCCGGTGGACTGGTGGAAGCCGAGGTTGTAACGGAAGCCCCAAGTTTGCGCGCGGCGAGCCGGCAGCCGATGTCCGCCGAGCGCGACGAGCATCGGAGTGTCGAGAATGCAGCTCCGGAGGTTTCGCCGGCCTCGATTCAAGAAGTACGCGTGGAGCATGAGACGGTGCGCGAGCTGCGCGTGGAAGGCGCGCGAAGCGATTCGCCGGGCCCGGAAATCAGGCGCGAGATCGTCGAGCACGCGACGCATTCGGTGACGGAGCGGCTGACGCGGGAACTGCGGGAAACCGAGTTGCGCGAGTTGGTGATCGAGGCTCCGGCGCCTCCGGGCGCGCCCGTGCCGCGCGAAAGCCGGGAAACGGCGGGTATGGCCACGCCGGCGGCGCCGCGTACGCCCGCACCCGCTCCCGGCCATGTTCCGGCCACCCGGCCGGCCAGTCTGCCGCGCCGGGAAGAGCCGGTGGAGCAGGAAGCGGCGGTACAAGTCACCATCGGGCGGGTGGAGGTGCGGGCGGTGTTTCCACCAGCCCCTCCGGCCGCGCCCCCGAAGCCGCGCCCCGCGCCGGTGATGCCGCTTGAAGAGTACCTGAAACAGGGCAATCGGAGAGGGCGATGAGCAACGGCCTCGGAATCGCGGCGGTGACGGCCGTGTTGAAGAACATTCTGAATAACGGTATCACGGAAGCGAATCTCGCCGCGATTGTGGGCAGCAACGTGACCATCAGCTCGCTGCCGCCGGATCGCGTTCCGCTGACGGGCGCGACAGACCCCAATCAGCTCAACATGTTCCTGTACCAGACCAGCTACAACCAGGGTTGGAGGAATGCCGCGCTGCCTTCGTTCAACGCGCCGGGGGACCGCATCTCGAATCCGCCGCTGGCGCTGGACTTGCACTACATCCTGAGCGCCTACGGGGCGCAGGATTTCTATCCGGAGATCATTCTGGGCTACGGAATGCAGGCGCTGCACGAGAATGCGGTGCTGACGCGCGGCGGAATCGCGGCCGCGCTCTCGCCGCCTCTACCTCCGGGGCAGCCGAAGGAGTTGCTGAATTCGAAGCTGGCGGAGCAGGTGGAGCAGATCACGGTTACGCCGGAATCGTTGACCACGGAGGAAATCTCGCGGCTGTGGACGGCGTTGGGGGCGCACTACCGGCCGTCGGCGGCATACAAAGTGACGGTTGTGCTGGTGCAGCCGACCCGGTCCACTACCGGGGCGCTTCCGGTGGCCGCGCGGACGCTTGCATCGATGCCGTTCCCTCAAATTGTGATCGAGAAGATTATCGCGGATACGGGCGACGGCACTCCCATCCTGCCCACCAGCACACTGCTGATCCAGGGGCAGAATCTGCGCGATACCGACACGCGGCTATCGATTGGGGGGATGGAGTTTATTCCCGATCCGAAGAAGGTCACGGCGACCCAGATCACGTTCCCTTTGCCGGGCCCGCTGCCGGCCGGGTTTTACGCCGGAATTCTGGGCGTGCAGGTGGTGCACGACGTGCCAATGGGGTCGCCCGCGGCGGCGCACGCGATCTTCAAGTCCGCCGCGTTTGCCATGGTGTTGCGCCCGGCGATTACGGCGACGGCGGAGAACGTGGTGAGCACCGTGATCGACGGCGTAACGTATCAAAGCGGCGACATCAAAGTGACCTTTACTCCGAACGTGGGTCGCTCGCAGGATGCGCTGCTGTTGCTCAACGAATACAATCCGCCGTCGAACCGGACGGCGCGCGCCCATACCTTCCCCGCGCCGCCTGACAACGGCATTGCGGCGCCGGGAACGCCCGATACCGCGACGATTCAGTTTCCGTTCAAGAACGTCGTGCCCGGGACGTACCTGGTGCGGGTGCAGATCGATGGCGCGGAGAGCGCGATCACGATGGCGGCGGGCATCTACACGAATCCGCAAGTAACGATATGAAGCGGCATTGGGCGGACGACAATCAACGGTATCTGGCGGCGTCGCTGCAGAACTTGCGCGCGGGGCTGGAGGGGACCGCCGCCGTCGAGGACGCCGCCGCGCTCGAAGCCCGGATGGAATATCCGCCGGCGCTGCGGACGCTGGTGGAATGCTTCGGCCTTTCCCCGTTTGAGCGGGACATTCTGCTGCTGTGCGCCGGGTTGGAGCTGGACGCCGGGTTTGCCGCGCTGTGTCCCAAGCCGACTTTCAGCTTCGCGTTGGCGAAGTTGAAAGATCCGCATTGGAGCGCCGTGGCGCCCAACGGTCCCTTGCGCCGCTGGCGGATGCTGGAGCTGAGCCCGGGCGCCGGCACGACGACGAGTGCCCTGCGGATCGACGAGCGCATTCTGCATTACCTGACGGGCCTCTCCTATCTGGACGAGCGCCTGCAGCCGTATTTCAAGATGGCGGCGCCTGGAAGCGAACTTCCGGCATCGCATTGCGAGGTGGCGGCCAAGGTGGCGAAGGGCTTGCGCGCGGGCCGGGTCCTGATTCAAATCGTCGGCAACGACGAAGAGGCCCAGGCGGCGGTGGCGCGGCACGCCTGCGGAGAGCTGGGCCTCGAACTGCACACCATGCGCAGCGGCGAGATCCCGCCCGGCGTCGTGGAGCGGGAAACGCTGGCCAGGCTCTGGGAGCGCGAGGCCCTGCTGCATCGCGGAGCGCTGCTGGTGCGCTACGATGCCGCGGATGCGCGCGCAGCCGCGCCGTTCCTGGAAACTCTCGGCGGCCTGGTGATGGTGGCGTGCGCCGAGCCGGTGCGTTTGCGGGGCGTGCGTCCGCGAACGTTCGAAGTAAACCGGCCGGCGGCTTCGGAGCAGCACCAGGCATGGGTGCGGGCGCTGGGGCCGCTGGCGGATCGGGTGGACGGGCACCTGGAAAGCGTGGTCAGCCAGTTCGACTTCGGCTGGCCGGCGATTCACACCGCAGGCAACGAACTGGATGCCGTGGAAGGGAGCGAGAATCCGGGCGAAGCGCTGTGGGAGATCTGCCGGCGCCAATCGCGCGGGCGCCTGGACGATCTGGCGCAGCGTCTCACGGGGTCGGCGGAGTGGGAGGACCTGGTGCTGCCGGACGAGCAACTGGCGGTGCTTCGCAACATCGCGGCGCACGTGCGCCACCGGTTCCAGGTTTACGAGACGTGGGGCTTCCGGAAGAAGGGTTCGCGCGGGTTGGGCATCAGCGTCGTATTTGCCGGAGCCAGCGGCACCGGCAAGACCATGGCCGCCGAGGTGCTGGCCGCCCGGCTCAAGCTGGATCTGTATCGCATCGACCTGAGCGCGGTTTCCAGCAAATACATTGGCGAGACGGAGAAGAATCTGCGGCGGGTCTTCGATGCCGCCGAGGATGGGGGCGCGGTGCTGTTGTTCGACGAAGCCGACGCCCTGTTCGGCAAACGCAGCGAGGTGAAGGACAGCCACGACCGCTATGCCAACGTCGAAGTGAGTTACCTGCTGCAGAAAATGGAAGCGTACCGGGGCCTGGCGATTCTGACCACCAATATGAGGAGCGCCATCGACCAGGCGTTTCTCCGCCGCATCCGCTTCGTGGTGCAGTTCCCGTTTCCCGACGCCGCGCAGCGGACCGAAATCTGGCGGAGGATCCTGCCGGCCGGCACGCCGACCGAGCGGCTGGACTACGGCAAGCTGGCACAACTGAGCGTCAGCGGGGGGAGCATCCGCAACATCGCCATGAACGCGGCGTTTCTGGCCGCGGACCAGGGTGTGCCGGTAGGCATGCGGCTTCTGCTGGAGGCGGCGCGGCAGGAATACGCCAAGCTGGAGAAACCCATGGCGGCGTCCGAAACCGGAGGATGGATGGCGTGAAGCGCATTCAACTCCATGTCGGCGAGCTGGTGCTGCACGGGTTTCCGGCGAGCGAGCGGTATCGCATCGCGGAGTCGATGGCGGCCGAGCTGGGCCGGCTGCTGAGCGAGCGGGGATCGCCCGCGGGAGCCCGGTCGCGCGAGGAGATTCGCGCCGGACAGTTTGAGGCTCGCACGGGGGATGTCGGCGCGCAAGTGGCGCGAGCCGTCTACAGAGGCTTGGAGAATGGCTGAGCGCTCCGCTATCCTGGCCGTGCCGGACAACGCCGCCGAGCCGGGGCGCCAGGCACCCCCTCAGCCCGAGGTGGACGAGGAGCGGGCGGCTCCGGAACAATTCGAGGTCGCGCGCGTGCCGTTGTTCGGCGGCGCCGGCGTCGATGACGACGATGCGGAACGAGCCCGGCAAACCGCCCGCCTGATTCGCGAGATCGGGCCCGCACTGGGCCTGGACCCGCACAAACTGCGCATCGTGGTGAACGATGCGGCGGCGGCGGCGACTGGCACGCGAAGGGCGGCGGGTCTCGAGTTGCACGGCGTCATTCAGCTTTATCCCCGGTTCGATCCGAAGACAGTGGAGGGACGCTATCTCCTGGGGCACGAACTGGCGCACGCCGCGCAACGGGGATTGACGGGCGCCGATGCGGATGTGGATCTCACGGAGCTCGAAGCGGAAGAGGTGGGCCGGGCGGTAGCGCGCGGAGAGGAATTCGAAGCGCCCGCGATGCGGCTGGGAGGAGGGGAGCCGGCTGCCGCCGACACCGACGTCAAGGGGTCGCTGGAAGACACCGTCAAGGTAACCAGGAAGCGCGAGATCGACCGAATCAAGAAGGCGCTGAAGCATATCTTCTGGATATCGGACGCCGACATCGACAAAGCCCTGCTGACGCTGACGGAGATGGACTTCTTCACGGCGCGCGCGGTGGTGCGAAGCCTGGAGCCCAAAGAACGCTACTGGCTGGTGGACAACATCGATTCCCACCACTATAAGCGCTTCCGGGCGGAGATTTTCGCCTGCTATGCGGCGCTTACGCCCGCCGAGCTCGGCAAGTTCGATGAACGCCTGCTGATCAAGATGGATCTGCACGAGCTCACGCCGGAAGAGCATTTCGCGGCGTTGTACGTCGTGCAGCACCTGAAGGCGGAGGCCCTCGCCAAACTGCAGGATTCCCCGAACGGGCCGGCCATCAAGGCGGTCGTCGCGAACAAGCCGGAGTTGGAGGACCTGGAGAAGCAGCGCGAAGCCAAGGCCCAGAAGGAGGAAGAGCAGAAGCAACAGGCGGAAGGCCAGGACAAGGCGGCGATCGAAGGCGACCAGCAGCTCCAGGAGGATATTCAGGCGATCAAGGATCGCATGAGCGATTTCTTCATCTCCGACGCCAAGGCGCTGGCGGCGCTCGACCGGGCGGCGAAGTACAACCGGCAACCGGATAAGATGCAGGCGCTGGCGCACGCGCTGGACGACGGAGCTCTCGACACGCTCATCAACGAGCTGCCCGTTAAAGCGCTGTTTGAAGAGATCCACAAGGAGACGGACAAGGCCGGAAAGCCGCAGCCGGAAGTCCCCCGGCGCAAAGCGTTCCTGATGCTGCTCAGCAACCGGCCGGCCTACAAAAACGTGGAGAAGGCCGAGGAGTTGACCAGCCTCGGGCTGCTTGACTGGGCCGTTACGGACGAAGACGCGTACCTGGCGTTCCAGCTCATCAAGTCGGTTCCGCCAAAGAGCCGGGAATCGTTCATGCTCGCCGACGACGGAGAACGCTGGAAGAAGACCCTCAGCGAAATGACACCGGAAATGCGCCATTCCGAATCGCTGAACTTCTACGGCGGCGGCAAAGGGAAGATGGACAAAGCGTCCATCGAAGCCCCACTGTTGGATGGAAGCTTGTGGGTGGCGGAGCGGCTTTCCGAGCTGGACGGACGCATCCGCATGGCGATCGCGGCCGGCGATCATGAGTTCGTCTTTGAGGAATCCCGCAGGAAGAAGGCGCATAAGGAACCCGGCCTGAAGCCGGTGGTCGATAAGTACCGGCTTTACGATCCCGCGGCTCTCGGCCCGGACGGGAAGCCCGCGCCCAGAACCGAATACAGCGGGGAGTTGCTGAAGGGCACGTCGTTCTGGGAAGAAGGCCCGTTTGCCACGGCGGCTACCATCGGGCGGGGACTCAGCCTGGCAGGAACACTCACTAAGACGTACTCCGGGGGCGGGGCCAAGCACCTGAGCGTGGGACGAATCCAGGAGCTCATGGGCGGCGACGTGGTCGGCGCGCGCTTCAAGAGCGACGAAGAGGTGCAGGCAGAGGAGAAGAAGACCGGCAAGTCGCTTGGCGGCGGCAACTTCCTGGACAAAGTCGAGATCGATTTGTCCGCCGGCCTGATCAAGCTGGAAGCCAAGGTTCTCTCGCTGGCATCGCTTCGGTACTTCTTCGGGGACACGCTGATCCAATCGGGCGAAGGGCGGCTGGAAGACGTCAGCGTGCGAGCGGGATATCCGAAGTCGGGCGCCAAGGCGTACTTCATGCAGGTGAGGGTGGGGAATATCACGCTGAAGGATATTCTCTTGACGTCCACGGACTCCATCACCGCCGTGAACGCGGCGGCGATCGAAGACGCGCGGCTCTATTCCGCCTCCGAGCACGTCGACACCGACAAACAGAACGAGCAAAACACGGACAACTGGTTTGAGTGGATCCTGGCCCGTACGCCCATTTTCAGCCGGCTGCTGGGGCTGGTGCGGCTGGGCGTCAACTACTTCAACGACGATCTGACGAAGGCGTTTTCGCAAACGGCCGAGTTTGGGGTTTCGGCGAAATCGATCGTGCTCACCGGCGTGACGATGAGCAACGGGGAGCATATCGAATCGATCGAGCTGGGGCGCGCCAGAATCGGCAAGGGCGAGCAGATCGACGGTTACCGGAGCGCGCTGGAGGCGTCGCTCGCAACCTTCCCGAACCGGATCAAGGCCGAGGAGGCGGCGGTGGCACAGGCGACCGTACCGGAGGACAAGGCGGCGCATCAGAGGTCTCTGGAGCGGCTCAACGAGCAAAAGGCCAGGGTCGAGAAGGAACTGGCCCAGGTCAAAGCGGATCAGGCCCGCATCGCCAAACTGGAAGCGCGGAAGAAAGCCGGCACGCTCACGGGCGACGAGGAGAGAGAGCTTGCCAATCTGAAGCGCGGCGGCACCGCGCTCGATATTGAGACGGTCACGCTGAAAGGGATCAGCGGGCGCGCCGCGGCGGGCGATCTGAGTTTGAGAAATGTCCACGGGCAAGGCAGGCTGTCGCAGTTCGTGGAGGGCTCCGATGCCCGCCCGTTCCTCAAGTCGCAGGAAGCCGCCAGCACGCTTTCGGTAGATATCGGCGACATTAAGGCGAAGGACCTGGCGCTGAAGAAATCGCCGCCATCCGCGGAGACGCTGGAGCGGAAGATCAAAAGCATCCAGGACAAGCTCGGCGATCATGCCCCGGACTTCCGTACCGCGGAGAAACTCGCCAAGCTGAAGCAACTGCTCCAGGACGTCACGGACTACGAGAAGTTCGCGAAGCGGGGCGCCGCGAACCTGGAACCAGACGAACGGGACCGATTCGCCGAACTTCGCAAGAAGCTCTACGAAGAAACTGCGCGGGCGGTCGGCGAAATCGATATCGAAGGCGCCAGCATCGACCTCGATTTCACGGGCGGGCTGAGCTCGCTGGCCGATTTGCGGAAGACGTTGAAGAGCGCCAGCCTGAGCGGGAAGTCGGTCAATCTGAAGGATGTCACGATCCCCGGCACGGGATTCCACGCGGACGCGGTTTCCGCGACCGGGCCGAGGCTGACCATCACGCCCGGAGACGAAACCAAGGTTGGGTTCAGCGCCGCGGAGATTATCGCGACGGGGCTGCGGTTGCAGAGAACCCGCGAGGATTTAGAGGAACAAGTCCGGCAGTTGAGTGACCAGACGCTCTCACCTGCCAAGCAGCAGCGGCTGGCCAAGATTCAGGACGCGTTGGCGGATCTGGATCGGCTGACGGCCCGGGCGGAAGAGGACGAACGCGCGCTCAAGGCGGCCAAGGGAACGCTCGGTGAAGCCAAGGCACAGCAGAAAGTCGATGCCGATAAGCAGGCGTTTTTGAAGTGGCAGGACCGGCTGGTGGCGCAGCGCGTCTCCGTGAAGTCGTTGGACGTCAGCGCCAAGGTCGTCGGGAATCTGCTCTCCGACGAATTCGACAGCGACGATCTGTCGGCCGGCATCACCGGGAAGTTCGCGGAGGCGGAGGTGACCGGAGCCGAAGCCGGACCGGTTTCCGCCAAGGCAGCGAAGATCACGGGAGCCGAAGGGACGGTCCAATATCAGCCCGACAAGATCGAGATTACCGACTTCAGGGTGGCTGCGGTGGAGGTCACCGGGCTGAGGTATTCGGGCGGTCTGAAGGAGATCGCTTCGAGCGAGGTGACAACCCTCACGGGGATCCGGGCCAAGGCCACGATTGCGTATGAGAAGGGTCCCAGCGGTGATGTTCTCGCCACTACGGCCAGCATCGAAAGCCTGAGGATCGACTCGATCGCGGCGCAAAATCTGCACTACGAGGATTCGTCCGGCAAACAAAAGCTGACGGTGGACGTGCCCTCGGGCTCGCTCCATGGCGTGGCGCTCACGGATTTCAGCGTCACCATCCCGGACGATCCGGATGGCGAGATGGCCTACACCGGCAAGCTGGATGTGAAGGCCGTCGAGAAATTCAAAATTCTGGCCCAGGTGCAGGGCGGGCTCATGGCCAAGGGGACCATCGATGCATCCAACCTCAAAGTCGATTTCCTCAAGGATGGCGAGCAGACCATCAACATCGGCGAGTTGGACGTAAGCGAGGGCGAGGTTCAAAAGGACGGCACACGAGCCAAGTTCAAGGTCACCAAGCTATCCGGGGAGGTGAAGCGCAAGAAAGACGGCACCACGGAATTTGCGATTCCCATTGAGAATCCCATTGAGAAGATTGAAGTGGCTTCGCTGAGGTGGAAATCGGCCGACCGCTCGATCGTCGCCAACCAGCCTGTGGTGCTGTCCGGCATTTCCGTCACCGGGTCGATGCACCAAAACCAAGCGACCAAGGACAAGGAAGTCGATCAGGTCCAGATCACGAAACTGCACGTCAACAGTGTGACAGGCAACGATCTGACCTACACCGATGGCGATACGACTTTCAGAATCACCAAGGACGACCCGGCGCAAAAAGATCCGGCCACGGCGCTGCGGATCGACGGCATCGACCTGGTGGGGCTGACCTGGAAGCCGCACCAGAAGATCACCATCGAAAACCTGGACGTGCCTCACATGGCGGCGTCCTTCGCCGCGGAGGTGAAGAGCTCCGGCATCACGGCGGGCGGAGTGGTCAAGGCCGATGGCATCCACCTGAAGCTGCTCAGGGGCGGCAAGCTGGTAGCCAAGGTAGACGACCTGAACGCCCAGATTCACGGGAAGGCGGGCGGCGCCGACTTTAAGGCATCGGTGGCGCACATGAAGACGGCGGTGTCGGCGGATGGCGACACAGTAACGCTGGATCCGCTCACGATCCAATCGATTTCCGTGACCCACTTCGCGTTTTCCACGCCGGACGTTGAAATCGACTTGCCAGAGGGCGCCGGCGACGTGACCTTCCACGACCTGGACGCCAAGATCACAGTCAACCTGAATCCGACGCCGAAGCCGGGCTCGGTCCCGCCGGGAACGTCCAAACCGCCGCTGGTGAAGAGCATCGTGGTCGACAGCCTGGTCATCCCGACCACCACGGGCACCGGCTTCACCATCACGCTGCCGTCGCTCGGCGGGTTGAAGCTGAGCGTGGCCAAAGGCACCGATTTCAAGCTCGGCAAGCTCGAGCTGCTGGGGCCAACGAAAGGCGGCCCGTTCACGATCGAGAACAAGTCCGGGGTCTGGAACACGCTGGGCAAGGTCGTGCTCACCGATGCCGACATTCAGAAGTTAGGGTTCGAGGTCGCGGGGTCGGTCAAGGGCAGCGGAAAGTTGCATGCGGAAGGCGGGTCCCTGGAGTTTACGGCGGCGGGCAAGAAGATCGACGTCAACCGGGTGACAGTGGAGGAATTGGAGGCGGTTGCCGGCTCCGGTACGTTCAAGATTACTCGCGGAACGGGCGCTTCGGCATTCCCGGGGGCCGCGGCGGGGGCGGGCGCGGAACTGAAGGGGATTCACGTCAGCGAAAAGGGCGACGTGGCGGTGGACGAGGTAAGCGCGACCGGGCTGACCTACGACGATCCGTCCTCCGGGCTGCATCTGGACTTCCACAAGATCACGCTGCCGAAGGGCGTCAAGAAGGAATCCGGCAAGCCGGTGCACATCCCTCACGTGGATCTGAACGAGGCGACCTTCAGCCTGGATGTCGCCAAACTGAGCGGCGGCGGGAGCGGAAGCAGCGGGACTTCCCTCGCACCGTCCGATTACGACTTCTTAGACAAGCTTACTGGTCACGTCAACTCGCACGTCGTGGTCGATTTGGTTAATGTTCCGATTTACGGCACGCTGCATCGGGACATTCCCTTCCTGGTGGACATTAATCGCGGGGCGATCAATTATGAGCGGATTCAGAGCAATTTCCCATTCCCGATCAGCAGCAAGCTGAAATTCGACTTTGACAAGGGTACCGGAGTCTGGCAGGTCCGACAGAGCGGTGAGGCCACGTTTGAGACCACCGTTCCAGCGGCGGAACGAGAGGCGGCGAAGAAGCAGAAGACCATTCGGCTGGCTGTCCTGGTGAACGGACATTCCGTGACGCCTCCCGTGACAACCGGCGGTCCCATCCTCACCGATCTTGTAATCCAGGATGTGGATGTTCTCTTGAGGATGGATGCTCCCGCCGACATCAAGCTCGGGTCGGGCGGCGCGAGCGGCACGATCAATCTGCACTCGGTGGGGAAGAAGGGGGCTCTGGAATTCACGGCACGGGCGCCGGGCCGCATTTCAGACGCTGCCGGTATTGCCTTGCACCTGAGCAACCTGGAAGCTTCGGTCAGCAAGCTCAAGCTGGGCGGGGCAAAGCTCGATGCCGCCTCGATCGCGATCGACGAAGTGACGGACACGCAGATGCACTTCACGCAAACCTCGCGGACTGAAGCCGCCCCCGGAATTTTGAGTGGAAGAATCGTACAGGGAAGCGCGGATAACATCGATCTCGATTTAGGCGGCGGCGCGGGAACTCCGACGCCCACTCCGGGTCCAAAGAAAGGCACGCCATGATGCCCGCGAGATCCAGCATTCCGTCGCCCACGCTTGCGCCGCAGGTGAATCCGGAGCTTGCCCCGCGGACTCTGGAACGCGAGGCGGATCGCGCCGCGTCGGATGTCTTGCGCGGGCGGGGGGCGCAGGTCAGCCAGCGCGCCGCGGCCGGCGGCGGCCTGGATTTGTCGCAGAGTAGCGGCAGGCCGCTGGATCCCGGGCAGCGCGAGTTTTACGAAGCGCAATTCGGCCACGATTTCCGCGACCTGCGGATCCACGCGGACGCGCGGGCCGCAGAGCAGGCGCGCGACGCCGGCGCTCGCGCGATGACCGCCGGAAACGATATCGCGTTCGCGGCAGGGGAGTACGATCCGCAAAGCGAATCCGGACAGGAACTGCTGGCCCACGAGATAGCGCACACGGTACAGCAGTCCCAGGGCCGGCCCGCCGTCCAGCACAAGCCCGCCGAAGGAAAGAAAGAGGGCATCGGCCAGAAGCCCCCCGAGGAGCTGTTCACCACCGCGTCGGGCAAGGGCGACGAGGAGGAACATTTTCTGTTTGCGCAGGACAGCGCGGATCTAGCCGCCGATGTTGCGAAGAAGCTGGAGACGTTGCTCGCTCAACGCACCGGGACGCTCATCGTCGATATTCATGGCTATGCCAGCACCGAAGGCGATGCGGCGTACAACACGAACCTTGCGGCGCATCGGGCGGCCGCCGTCGAGCGGGTGCTGCTTCCGATGCTGCCTAAGGGATCGCAAGCCGAGTTGTATTCGCATGGAGCAACGGGAGTATGGGGCGATGCGGCGAATAACCGGCGCGCCGGTGTGCACATCTGGGAGAATCCACCCCTCGGACAGATGGGATACCGCTTCAAGCCGATCGTTCCCTCGCTCCACTTAAACGTGCCGCCGCTCGAACTGCACCCGCCGGATGTGGACGAATTAGGCCTGCCGAAGAAGAAAGTCGATCTCAACTTCCATCCGGAAATCAAGCTTTCGGATCCGAAGCAGCCGGCGTACAACCCGTTCCAACTTCCGCCGCTCATGCGGCCACCCGGCGTCATCGACTGGAGCGCCATGAGGGAGCCGTTCACCAGCCGGGGAATCCGGCTGAACGACAACGACATCAACTCGGTGGAACAGAATTGGAATAACGCGTATCTTTGGGTGCTCGGTATCGGCTTGGATCCCTCTACCGCCGCGACTGCGGCTAACAAACTCACCTCGATTGCGTATGACATTCAGCTCGGCAAAGAGTTCCCGAACTTCTGGGACAAGGTGGACCAGGAGGACAAGAAACTGGGGATCACGAAATCGCCGATCATCCCGATCGTCACGCCGGAAACGCTGAGGTTTCTGAGCAAGAAGATCTTCCACCGCGATCTCGACTTGAGGTTTTCTCTTCCATGAGCAGCTTTCCCGGTTCTCCACGATTGATCAAGGGCGGTCTGGTACTGCTCGACCCGGTGACCTCGGCGGTGCAGCGCGTCATTACGCTGCAGTACAACCCCGACCAGTTGAGCCGCAGTCTGCAGATTCAGGGGCAGACCGGGGAAGGGGACCGGCTGGAGGCGCTGCGGCTGAAAGGGCCGCCCATCGAGACCATCAAGCTGGAAGCGGAGATCGACGCTACCGATCAACTGGAATTCCCCGACCAGAATCCGGACGCCGTGCAGTTGGGCATCGCGCCGCAGTTGGCGGCCATCGAGACCATCATTTATCCGGACAGCTCGCAGTTGCAGAATGCGGACCAATTCGCATCGTCGGGAGCGTTTGAGATTTTCCCTCTGCCCGCGCCGTTGACGTTATTCGTGGCGGGAAAGAATCGCATCGTGCCGGTGCGCGTGACCGAGTTTTCGGTGACGGAGGAAGCTTTCGATCCTTCGCTCAATCCGCTGCGCGCCAAGGTGAGCCTGGGGATGCGGGTGCTGAGCGTGAACGATCTCGATTTCGCCAGCAAGGGAAACAGTCTCTACATGATCTATCAGCAGACCAAAGAGAGGATGGCCCGGTCGGCGAGCGGTAACAATCTGTCGACCCTGGGCGTTGGAGGGATGCTATGAGTTCACCGGTTGTCAGTCCGCTGCCGCAGGGGGTGCCGACGTCACCCTCGTTTCCGCCGAGCAGCCGCTATTACGCGATTGAGGTCACGACGCTCGTCACCAAGGACGGCCGCACCATCACGTACTTAAAGCGGCGTTTCCTGCCGCAGCCGGAGAACTTTCAGGTATTGCAGGAATACATCGTGCGGGATGGCGACCGTCTGGACAACATCACGGCGCAGTTCCTCAACGATCCAGAGCAATTCTGGCGGATCTGCGACGCCAACAACGCCATGGAACCGGAGGAACTGACCGATAACCCGGGCGACACGATCCTGATCGCGCTGCCGGAGGGTGTGCCGGTGATCGCTCCACAAAGCTGAGATGAACCTTTTGCAATGAACCAGGGATTCTACTTATCGTTGATGATCGGCGGCATCGTGCCGGACCCCGCGCCCAAGGTCCTGATCGACGCGCTGACGAAGGCGCAGATCACCACGACGGCGGGCCAGCGCAGCGGTTTTCAACTGACCTTTCAGGCGGGGAAGAATTCGCCCATCCTGCAGGATCTGCTGCCGTCGGGATTCTTCGATCCGCCGAGCCGGGTGATCCTGGTGCTGACCATGAACGGCCGGCCGACCACGTTGATGGACGGCGTCATCACGCGGCACGAATTCACGGCCTCCAACGAACCGGGGCAGAGCACGCTAACGCTAACCGGTGTCGACGTGAGCCAGATGATGGACCTGATCGACCTGAGCGGGTTTCCGTGGTGGGCCATGTCGGCCGAGGTCCAGGTGCTGGCGATTCTGGCGCGTTATGCGATGTACGGAATCATTCCCAAGATCATCCCGAGTCCGCTGCTGTACGTGCCGAATCCGCTGGAGAAGCTGCCCACGCAGCGGGGAACCGATTATGCCCACATCCGTAAGCTGGCCGACGATACGGGCTATGTGTTCTACGTCGAGCCGGGCGATGTCCCCGGAACCAACTACGCGTATTGGGGACCGGAGATCAAGTTCGGAGAGGTCCAGCCGGCGTTGAGCGTCAACATGGACGCGGCTACCAACGTCGAGTCGTTGAGCTTCAGCTTCGACGGCCTGGGCAAGACGGTCTTCATTCTGTTCGTGGAGGAGCCCATCAGCAAGGTGGCGATTCCGATTCCCATACCGGATATCACCCCATTGAATCCGCCCTTGGGAATTCGTCCGCCGATTCCCCTTTCGGTCACGTTCCTCAACCGGCCGCAAGAGCTGGAGGACGACACCTCGAAATACGAAATCGTGCAGGCGGCGGCGCGCGGCTTATCGCGGGCATCGCAGGCGAGCGACGTGATTTCCGCCTCCGGCACGCTCGACGTGCTGAGGTATGGCGGCATTCTGAAGGCGCGCAGCCTGGTGGGAGTGCGCGGGGCGGGAAAGAACTACGACGGCGAGTATTTCGTGAAATCGGTGACGCACAACATCAAGCGGGGCGAGTACAAACAAAGTTTCACGTTATCGAGGAACGCGTTTTCACCCATGACATCGACGGTATCGCCATGAGTCAGGACTTAACACCCAAGAAGTTTTACGGCAAATATCGCGGCACGGTCCTGAGCGTGTTGGACCCGCAAATGATCGGACGCATTCAGGTGATGGTGCCGGATGTGCTTGGGCCGGTGCCCTCCAGTTGGGCGATGCCGTGCTTTCCGGTGGGCGGGAAGCAGTACGGCTTCTTCGCGCTGCCGCAGGTGGGCGCGGGGGTGTGGGTGGAGTTCGAGCAGGGCGACCCGGACTATCCCATCTGGTCGGGATGCTGGTTCGGCGTGTCGGGCGAGCCTCCGGCGGCCGCGCTGCTGATTCCTCCCCTGATCCCCGGCATGGTGATGCAGACCACCGGGCAGAACACGATCATGGTGAGCGACACGCCGGGGCCGACCGGCGGCGTCCTCATCAAAACCACCACGGGCGCGCTGATTTCGGTCAACGACACGGTTGGCATCACCATCTCGAATGGCAAGGGCGCGTCCATTCTACTGTCCGGTCCGTCGGTGATTATCAACGCCGGCGCGCTGGTGGTCACCTAAGGAGGAAAGCATGCCCGGACCTCTCTTGCACGTAGCGGCGGTCGGGATGTGCCCTCACGGGGGGCAGATTCAAATCATCTCCAGCGATGCCCGCGTCATGGTGAACGGGATGTCGGTGGCGACCATGGCCGACCAGTTTTTGATCGTCGGATGCGCGTTCACCGTGCCGCCCGGCAAGCCCCAGCCGTGCATGCGGGTGCAATGGATGGTTCCGGCCGCGCGTGTCCTGGCCAATTCCCAGCCCGCCATCCTGCAGACCAGCGTGGGCATCTGCATGAGCGCGGATGGGATTCCGGCCGGCCCGCCCGTGTTCACCACGGTGCAGCCGAGGGCCATTGGGAGCTGACGATGGACATTCGATACCCATACCAGGTGGATGCGCGGGGACGCACGGCAACCGCGGCCTCCAACGAAGATCACCTGCGCGACTTGATCGAACAACTGCTGTTCACCGCGCCCGGCGAGCGCGTCAACCGGCCTACGTTCGGCAGCGGCCTGTTGCAGCTCGTGTTCACGCCGAATAACCAGGCGCTGGTGGCGGCCCTGCAAATGACCGTGCAGAGCGCCCTGCAGCAATGGTTGGGCGACCTGATCGAGGTGCAGAATCTGGACATCGCTTCGCAGGATGCCACGCTATCGGTGGCCGTGCAGTACCGCAACCGCCGCACGGGACAACAGCAGATTGCGCAGTTTGCCAGGAGCGTCTGATGGACACGCAATACTGCTGCAACAAACCGGGCCGTCGCGAAGCCGTGCTGGCTGCCAAGAAGCTGAACGGCATCGACTACCTGGAGGTCGCCTCGCCCGACGAGAAGACGCTGCAGGTCCATTTTCTGTTTCCCATCCCGGGTGAAGTGGACCCGCCGCCTCCGCCGTCGGCGCTGACCCTGGACAACCTCCTCATCGAGGGCGGCGTCCGGGTCCGCAACATTCACATCACCGCCATCAGCGCCCCGGACAATGTGCTGACCATCACGACCGATCAGGCGGGCGACTACTCCACCTACACCCTGCGCCTGGTGCAATCGCAGACGGTGACGGATGTGCCGCCGGCGAATTTCGACTCGCAGTTGAGCGCCGTGGACTTTTCCTTCAAGGCGGGATGCCCGAGCCCATTCGATTGCGAGCAAGCGGCGACGTGCGCGCAGGCGCCGCTGCCCGAGCCCGAGATCAGTTACCTGGCGAAGGATTATTCCAGCTTCCGGCGGCTGATGCTCGACCGCATGAGCACCATCATGCCGCAGTGGCAGGAGCGGCACGCGGCGGATCTGGAAGTGGCGCTGGTCGAGTTGATGGCCTACGTGGGCGATCATCTGAGCTATTCTCAGGACGCCGTAGCCACGGAAGCGTACCTCGGCACCGCGCGGCGGCGCATTTCCGTGCGCCGGCACGCGCGCCTGTTGAATTACTTCCTGAACGACGGATGCAATGCCCGCACCTGGGTGCAGTTTCAGGTGAAGGCGGGCTCGGCCGCGGACGGCGCCACGCTGCCAGCCGGATCGAAATTGCTGACGCGCGGAACGCCCGATTCCGCCGCGGTGCCGACCGCGGCTCTGCGGCAGGCGTTGATGGAGCAGCCGGTGGTGTTCGAGACCATGCACAACCTGGCGCTGTTCTCCGGCAACAACGCGATGTCGTTCTACACCTGGAGCGATTCGCAGTGCTGTCTGCCTAAGGGCGCGACGAAGGCCACGCTGCTGGCCCAACCGGGAAATCCGCCGATCTCGCTGGCGCCCGGCGACCTGCTGCTGTTGGAGGAGATCGCGGGGCCCGACAGCGGCAATCCGGCTGATGCCGATCCCACGCATCGGCACGTGGTGCGCTTGCAGCACGTCCAGAACTCCGCGGATCCGCTCAACGGCACGGCGGTGGTCGAAGTGGAATGGTTTGCCGCCGACGCGCTGCCCTTTCCCCTGTGCCTTACGGCGCTGGTGAGTGTGTCCGGCGGGGCGCCGCAGGTCACCGAAATCAGCGCCGCGCGCGGCAATTTGGCGCTGGCGGACCATGGACTGCAGATCGCCGGCGAGCCTCTGATTCCCGCCATGCCGTCCAGCGGACTGTACCGGCCGGTCCTGGCGCGGACGAGCGTTACGTTCCAGGCGCCCTATGACGATCTCACGGCGCGGCAGCGGGAGGCGGCGGCGGCCATCGCGCAGGATTCGCACGCAGCGCTTCCCGTGGTCGCGCTGAACGACGGGAGCCAGGATTGGACCGTCCGCCGGGATCTGCTCGAAAGCGGACGGTTCGCCACGGATTTTGTGGTTGAGGTGGAGCGCGATGCGACCGGCCATCTGCGCTTCGGCGACGACATTCTGGGCGCCAAACCCGTCATTGGGACCACTTTCACGGCCACCTACCGGGTGGGGAACGGCACACCCGGAAACATCGGCGCGGAGGCGTTGCGGCGCGTGGTTTCCGACCTGTCGGGGATCAGCCTGGTGCGGAATCCCATGGCGGCCACGGGCGGAACGGACCCGGAATCGTTGGATCAAGTGCGGCAGTTCGCGCCCCAGAAGTTCCGCATTCAACAGCGAGCCGTAACCGCGGCCGACTACGCCGCGGTGGCGGAGCGCCATCCACAAGTACAGAAGGCCGCCGCGCAATTCCGCTGGACCGGGAGCTGGTACACCGTCTTCGTCACCGTCGAGCGAAGCGGGGGCCTGGACGTATCGGGTGACGAGGCGTTCAAACAAGAAATGGCGGACTGGATCGACCGCTTCCGCATGGCGGGTTACGACGTGGAGATCGACGGCCCGGTGTACGTGCCGCTCGATATTTCGCTGGATGTTTGCGTGAAGCCCGGCTACTTCCAGGCCGACGTGCTGCAGCGGCTGCTTAGCGCGTTCGGCACCGCCGCGGATGGTCTCTTCTACCCCGGCAATTTCACCTTCGGGCAGCCGGTATACCTCAGCAAGGTCTACCAGGCCGCGATGGCCGTCGACGGCGTTGCTTCGGTTTCGGCGGAGGTGTTCCAGCGGTTCGGGCGCCCAGCAGACCAGGAATTGACGAACGGCCTGATCCCGATGGCGGCGCTGGAGGTCGCGCGGCTTTCCAACGACAAGAATTTCCCCGAGAACGGGCAGATCCAGTTCTCGATGGGCGGAGGATTATGAGCGCGGATAACGGAACCACCGGAGACGCGACTCTGGATACTTGCGGTTGCTGTCAGGGGTTGCAGCCGCTGACGCCCGTGGCGATCGACAACGCGCCGGGCCTCTCCGCAATCGCCTACCGCGTGGGCATGCACGGAAGCTTCAAGGAGACGATGCTTGCCGCCATTTCGCGGGAACCCGGCCTGGCCGGCCTTTCGGCTCGCGACGACGACGATCCGGCCGTCGCCCTGATGGACGGCTGGGCCACCGTGCTGGACGTGCTGACGTTCTACCAGGAGCGCATCGCCAACGAAGGCTATCTGCGCACCGCGGTGGAACTGCGGTCGGTGATGGAACTTGCCAACAGCATCGGCTACGAGCTGAATCCGGGCGTGGCGGCCAGCGTGTATCTGGCCTTCGCCATGGATACCGCGCCAGGCGGGAGCTCCTCGGTGGTGCTCGACATCGGCACCAAGGCGCAGAGCCTGCCGAAGCAGAACCAGCTTCCGCAAACGTTCGAGACCGTCGAGGCGATCACGGCTTATCGCGACTGGAGCGCGTTGAAGGCGCGCAGCACGCATTTATTGGAGCCGGTGGCGGGACAGACGGAGTTCTATCTGAAGGGGACTTCGACGGATCTGAAGCCGGGCGACGCGGCGCTGATTATCGGTGATGAACGCATCGCCGATCCGAAAAACAACAATTGGGATTTTCGCCGGGTGGTATCGGCTGTCGCCGACGCCGTGAACCAGTGGACCATTGTGACGCTGGACCGCGGCGTCGGCAGCCGGTATGCCCAGCCCGCCGGGAAGAACGCGAAGTTCTACGCCTTGCGCCAGAGAGCCAATCTGTTCGGATACAGCGCGCCCGATTGGCGCGCCATGTCGCAGAACATTCAGGACGCCTATCTGGGGCTCCCCGCGGAAACTCCCGTGCCGTTGTGGGCCACCGAATGGCCCGGCTTCCGCCTGTCGGATATCTCGGATGCGCCTCCCGGCAGTGTGGCGGGGACGGGGCTCGAGGGCGCCTACTTTAACGACGGCTCTTTTAGTAAGCAGGTGCTCACGCGAACCGATGCGACGGTCAACTTCAATTTCGGCACGGCCAAGCCCGATCCGTCCGTGACGAGCGGCGTCTACACCATCCGCTGGGACGGCTGGGTCTATGCGCCGGCGGCGGGCACGTACACGTTTTACACCTTGTCGCCGAATGGCGTGCGGCTCTGGGTCAACGGCGTCCTGCTCATCAACAACTGGGTGATGCCGCCCAATCCCGTGGAGCAGCAGGGTTCCATTCAGTTGGGATCCACCTTCGCTCCGGCCACCAAGTTCGACATCAAGCTGGAATTCCAGAACGCCGGCGGAACAGGTTCGATTCAGCTTTGGTGGCTCGGACCGGGAATTCCCAAGCAGATCATCCCCGCGTCCCGTTTGTATCCGCGGGATGTCTACACGGTCCACCTGGACGCGGCCTATCCGAAAATCCTGGCGCAGCCGGATAGTTGGCTGGTGCTGGAAAGCCCGGATTACGTGGAGGTCTATCACGTGGATGGCGCGGCGGCGGATGCGCGCGTCAACTTTACGCTGACAGCCAAGACCACGCGGCTCACTCTCTCCGGCCAGAATCTGAAAGAACAGTTCGATACCCGCATGCGCCAAACGGTAGCTTTCGGCCAGAGCGAATACCTGGAATTCGCGGAGCAGCCCATCACCAAGCCCATCACGGGCACGCTGATTCCGCTGGCTGCCGATCCGGGCCCCATGGACAAGGGCCGCAAGCTGCTGGCGGCGGGGACCAGCGCGGTGGATGGGTCGAGGGTGAGTGAGACCGCCACGCTCGACAGCCAGGCCACCTTCGTCGGGATTCCGTATCTACACCTGGTGAATCAATTGCAGAATTCCTACGTGCCGTCGAGCGTATCGATCAACGCGAACCTGGTTCTGGCGACCCACGGCGAAACCAAGACGGAGATTCTGGGCAGCAGCAACGGCTCCAAGAACTTCCAGAAATTCACGCTGAAGCAGAAGCCGTTGACCTACGTGTCCGCGGCCACGGCCAGCGGGGCGGAGAGCACTCTGGAAGTGCGCGTCAACGGCCTGTTATGGAATGAGGTGCCGTCGCTCTTCAATGCACAGGCGGACGACCGCGTGTACGTCACCTCCATATCGAGCAAAGGCGAGGTCACCGTGCAGTTCGGCGACGGAGTCACCGGGGCGCGTCCCCCCAGCGGCAGCAGCAACGTGACCGCGAAGTATCGGGTCGGTACGGGCCTGGCGGGCGTGCTCGACGCCGGACAGCTCAGTCTGCTGATGTCCCGGCCGCTGGGTTTGAAGAGCGTCATCAATCCTCTCGCGCCCGGCGGCGCGGGCGACCCGGAGACCGTGGATCACGCCCGGGAGAACGCGCCGCTGACGGTACTCACGCTGGACCGCATCGTGTCGCTCGAAGACTACGAGGATTTCACGCGGGCATTCGCGGGTATCGGGAAAGCCAGGGCGGATTGGCTGTGGGAGGGCGAGCACACGGTGGTGTACCTGACGGTCGCTTCGGCCACCGGTGACGCCGTACCCGATGGTTCCACCCTGATGACGAACCTGAAGGACGCCATCGATCAATCGCGCGACCTCGCGCCGAGGGTGCACATCGCGTCGTTCGAGGAACTGAGCTTCACGGTGACGGCGGAAGTGCTGGTGGATTCGCCCACCTACATCGCGGCGGATGTGCTGGCGGCGGTGCTCGAAGCGGTCCAGGGCAGGTTCTCGTTTGCGCAGCGGGAATTCGCGCAGCCGGTCGCGGCTAGTGAGGTGATCGCATGCATGCAGAATGTCGCCGGGGTCGTCGCAGTCCGGCTGGATCTTCTCTACATCGAAGGCCAGCCACAAGCGCTGAACCCCGCGCTGGGGGCTAAGCCGGCCCGCTGGGAAACGGATCTGAATGGGAATCGCGTCATGAAACCGGCGCAGTTGCTGACGGTGGATGCCAACCGAATTCTATTGAGCGAGATGACACAGTCGTGAACTACACAGCCGAGGCGTTGATGAAGCTATTGCCGGCGGTCTATCGCATCCGCGACGACGCCCAGGGTGGGTCGCTGGCGGGCCTGATGGACATTCTGGCGGGGCAGGCGCAGGTGGTCGACGGCGACATCGCGCAGCTCTATGAGAACTGGTTTATTGAGACCTGCCAGGAATGGGTGGTGCCCTATATTGGCGATCTGCTGGGCGTCAAAGGCCTGCATTCCATCGGCGACGCGTTCTCGCAGCGAGCGCGGGTGGCCAATACCCTGCTCTACCGCCAGCGCAAAGGCACGGCCGCCATGCTCGAACAACTGGCGCGCGACACCACGCTGTGGCCCGCGAAAGTGCTGGAGTTCTTCCGCGATCTCGAGACCACTCAATTCGTGAATCACCGGCGTTTGGGCAACCTCCGCACGCCCGACCTGCGGAACGTGGACACGCTCGAGCTGCTCGATTCACCTTTCGATTCGATTGCGCACACCGCCGATGTGCGGCACATTTACGACAATCGCGGCCGTTACAACATCCCCAACATCGGCGTGTTCCTGTGGCGCTTGCAGAGCTACTTCGTGCCGCGCAGCCGCGCGCGGGCGGCCGCTGCGGTCGACGACGGCCGCTATTTCTTCAATCCCCTGCGCGCGAATACTCCCCTGTTCAACCGCCCGCAGACGGAAACCGACGTGGTGGCCTTGGCGGTGGAAATCGACGTTCCCGGAATGCTGCGGCGGCGCCCCCTGTACGAAGAACTGGAGGCGCGGCGGCAGACGCTGGCCGGCGGCGGCGTTCCTTCAGGGACGTACTTCGGCGAAACGCCGGTCGTACGAGTCTGGCTGAATGGCGCCGAAGTCTTGCCGGAGGAGATCGCGATCTGCGATTTGAGCGATCCGAATCCGGCAATTCCCGACGGCTGGCCGCGTCCCCCCGCGCAGAAATCGTACGGCGGCGTGCCGCGCAATATCAAGATCGGTGTGGACCCGAGCCTGGGGCGCCTGGCGCTGCCCCAGGGCGTGGCGCCTACGCCGGTCGAGGTCGGATATGCCTGCGGATTCAGCGGCGATGTGGGCGCCGGGCCGTACGATCGCAGTAACTTGTTGAACGCCTGGATGGCTCAGGGCGGGCGCACCGTCAGTTGGCAAATGGGCGTGACGAAAAATGCGGCGTTGATTGCCGGCGCGCCCAACCCGGGCCAGCTGACCACCACGCTCGCCGACGCAATCGTGAAATGGAAAACGTTCGCCAACGCCACGCCGAACGCGTTCGGCTTGATCACGATTCTCGACAGCGATACGTATGTGGAAGATCTCACGGGCGCCAACAGCGTCGATGTGCCGGCCACGTGCGCACTCGCTATCGTGGCGGCGGATTGGCCGGTGTTGAAGGATGCCAGCAACGTGCCGTACCAGCGCACCGGCGATTTTGTGCCGACCGGCCTGCGTCCCGCTTTGTTGGGCAGCATTTCGGTGCGAGGCCTGGCCGGCGCGGCGAAGGGCGAATTGACCATCGACGGCCTCATCGTGAATGGCAACATCACCGTGTTGACGGGCGATCTGGGGACGCTGCGGCTGGGGCACATGTCCCTGGTTCCCTCGGGCAGCTTCCAGGTGAACTCGTCGGTGGTGCCGGCCACGCAGAACACGGAGCTGGCCATCCTCATCCAGCGCTCGATTTGCGGTCCCGTCACGCTGCCCGATAGCGTGCCCGCCTTGACCGTCATCGATAGCATCGTAGCCAGTGCGTTGACCGGCACGCCGGATAAGGCAGCCATCACAGCCAAGGGATCGGATGTCAATATCCAGACGTCCACCGTTCTGGGGACTACCGATGCGCGCACGCTCGAAGCCGGCAACTCCATTCTGCTGGGGGTGGTCACCGCCGTGCGGCGGCAGACCGGATGCGTGCGCTTCAGCTACGTTCCGGACAGCTCCCAAACGGGACGGCGCTATCGTTGCCAGCCGGACCTGGCGCTGGCCGCGGAGACCGATCAAACGCTTTATCCCGGTATTCGACTCAGACTGCAACCGGTACTTACGTCGGTAACCTTTGGAGACCCGGGCTACGCCCAACTGGCGTTGAATTGCGCCACGGAGATTCGATCCGGCGCTGAAGATGGCGCCGAGATGGGCGTGTTCGACTACCTGAAGCAGCCCCAAAGAGAGACAAATCTTCGATCGAGCCTCGACGAATATCTCCGGTTCGGTCTGGAAGCGGGCATCTTTTTTGTGAATTGATCTGTGAATTTGACGCGACAACATTGAGGAGACAAGCATGAAAGGCGATTTCTCTCGTTCCAGCTTCGATGCCAGGAAGCATTACGGTTCGGTGCTCATGCAACAAGGCCGCGTGCAAATGGACGCGGACTGGAACGAACAACTTCGCATCGACCAGCATGTGGAGAGAACCACCGCGCAAGACATCATCGGGGCCGATGGAGCCCGGATGTACGGCGGTGGCTTTCGCATCGACGTGAAGGCCGACAACAGCGACCTGACCATATCGGCCGGCCGCATGTATGTGGATGGCATCCTGTGCGAGAACGAAGCGGCCATCGCGTATCTCGATCAATTCTCCGCGGACTATCCGGACAATACCAGCGTGGCGACGATCCTCAAGAGTTCGCCGGTCGGCATCGCTTACCTGGATGTGTGGGAGCGTCACATCACGGCGCTGGAGGATCCGCACATTCGCGAGGTGGCTTTGGGCGGTCCCGACACGGCCACCCGCGCCAAGATCGTCTGGCAGGTGAAGGTGCTGCCCTTGCCGGGTGTGTCGATCGGCATTACGCCGGCGCTGACGGCCCTCTTAGGCAAACGGACGGCTCTGGGTGCTGCCCTGGTGGCGGCCGAACAAGCCGGCAACGCCGCGAACGCCGCCCAGCTCCGCAAGGAACTGGCGGCGTTGGATGGCCAGATCTCCCAGTTGATCGCGCCTTCGGGCATCCAATGTCTGATGTCCGCCGCGCCTTGGAACGCTTTGGCTGTGCTGCTAAACGGGCAGGTGACCGCTCGCGTCCATCCCGGCCAGACGCCCGCCAATGCGTGTGAGGTGCTGCCGCTCGGTGGATATCAGCGCCTGGAGAACCAGCTCTATCGGGTCGAGATTCACGATTCCGGAGCGATGGGGACGGCCACGTTCAAGTGGTCGCGCGAGAACGGCTCGGTCGTGACATCGTGGCTGAGCCAGGACAATCTGAATCTGAAGGTCGCCAGCACCGGTCGCGATGCGCCGCTGGGCTTTGCCTCGGGCCAATGGGTGGAGCTGACCGACGATACCCACGACCTGCTCGCGAAGCCCGGCATGATGGTGCAGATCGACAAGGTGGAAGGCGACATCCTGACGATGAAGGCGCCTGTTTCCGGCGCCATCAAGATTACGGACTATCCGCGCAACCCGAAAATCCGCCGCTGGGATCAGCCCGACGCGGTGGAGAAGGTGCAGGTGCCCGGGAGCAACGGGGGCTACATTCCGCTGGAAGGCGGTGTGGAGATTCTGTTCTCCGGAGATCAATTCAAGACTGGAGATTATTGGCTGATTCCCGCGCGCACCGCCATCGCGGATACCGAAATCGGCGGCATCGAATGGCCGCAAGACGCCGGCGGCAACCCGCTCGCGCAGAGCCCCGCCGGGATTCGCCATCACTACGCGAGATTGGCGCTGGTATGCCTCGCGCCCACGCTCAGCGTCCTTTCCGACTGCCGCGATCCGTTCCCAACCCTCACCGAGCTCACCGAGCTCTTTTACCTGGGCGGCGACGGGCAGGAAGCCCAGCCGGGCGCGGCTTTGGCGGAACCCCTGCGCGCCGGTGTCTCGCTCGGCGAATTCCCCGTGACCGGGGCCAGAGTCCGCTTTCAGTGCGTCGCCGGCGCGGGTTTGCTCAACGGCAAGGGGGGCGTGCCGGTGGATGTTCTCACCGATACGCTGGGCGTGGCGCATTGCCAATGGACGCTCGATGCCACCACGCCCGTGCAGGTGGTCGAAGCCCAGCTTGTGGCCGCCGATGGAATCGCGGAACACCTCCCCATCCGCTACACGGCGACCTTGCAGGAGCAGAAGCCAACCCTGTGGATCAAGGACCTGGCGATGGCCGATGCTTTCCCCCTGCGCAACGGCTCGCAGGTCATTCCCGAAGAGATGTATCGAGGGATTCGGATCCTGTGCAACGCTCCCGTCATGGGCGCTTCGCTTTCGCGGTCCATGTCCTGCTTCGTCACCCTCTTGATTCCCTATCCGCTGGGAGGCAACGTCTTCGATTTCCCGGCGGCCTCTCTGGGGTACGAGCCCGTAGTCGTCAGAGGCGAAGTGTTCGTGGAACCAGAAGATCCGACGGTGATCCACTGGATGCCGCTAGGCGAAGCAGAGAAATGGGTGCTGTATTTCTTTGGGCGGCTTGCGAATTACAGTATCCAAGCCGTGCCGGCCCTGCTGACGATTAAGGGCAACTTCATTCTGCCGGCGCAGCCGCCTTTTGTGCCGCTGGATGCCGATGGCTTCATCGACCCGAACACGGGCTTGCTGCATCTGCCGACCGGCGACGGCCGCGCAGGCGGGGATCTGGAGCTGTATTTCTGGTTCGTGCAACAGCGCACCGCTTACTACTATTCGGGCAACTCCGCTCCGTTCACCCACATCAATTTCTCCGGCATCGGATCGGAGCTGATCTAGCGTGCGGGCGGTCTGGTCATTTTGGAGCAAGCCGTATCTGGCACAGCGTTCGAGCACCTGGGCCACGCCGGCCCAGCATTGGCTGTCCTGGATTCTGTCGCTGGAAACGGCCAGGCGCCATCTTCCCGACACGGCGTTGTACACCGATAGCGCGGGCGCGAACCTGCTGGTCGACAGGCTGGGGCTGGAGTTCCGGGAGGTATCCACCGCGCTCGACGACTTAGCGGATCAGGACCCCGGATGGTGGGCCCTCGGCAAACTGCGCGCTTATGAATTGCAGACCGCCCCCTTCGCCCATATCGACAGCGACGTGTTCCTGTGGAAGGCTCTGCCGGATCGCATGCTGCGGGCGGACGTCTTTGCGCAGAATCCCGAGTATGTGGAGCACTACTACCATCCGCAATGCCTGGAAGACTCTCTGGCCGCCGGCAAAGGCACCTGGCTGCCCATTGAATGGCGATGGTTCCGCGAGCAAGGCCCCGGACAATATGCGCCTTGCTGTGGCATTGTGGGTGGGCGGAACGTAGCCTTCCTGCGGGACTACGCGCGCAAGGCAATCAAGATGGTGGAACATCGCTCGAATCGACGCGCGCTCGGGCGCTTCGAAGACAAGCCAGGCCACATGATTCTGATCGAACAGTATTTCCTGTCGGCGTGCCTCGGTTACCGCCGCGAGTCGGCCGAATATCTGTTCGAATCCTGGGATCAAGCCACCAATCCGTTTCATGCGGCGCAATTGGGATTCACGCACCTGATCGGTTCCGCCAAGAAGGACGAATGGATCGCACGCCGCGTGGAGGCCCGCGTAAAAAAGGAATACCCCGGACTATTCGCACGTGTACCGAGGGTTTTAGCTGCGCTTACCCGTGGGGCCGAAATACCCAGCCGAGCCCCGGTGCAGAGCTGAAACACCCCGGAGATGCAGAGTTGTCCATGATGGCCGTTTCCGATGCGTGACAGTTTCCATTGGGCCCGTCTGCTGGCCTTTGTGACCGGCCTCGTGAATCAAGAGTTGTTGCCGAAGAACGAGTACCTGGCAGCCGAGAACCGCATCCTCCGAGCGCACCTGCCGACCCGACTGCGGTTCTCCGATCCGGCGCGGTGCACGCTCGCCGAGATCGGGAGACGACTCGGCCGGAAGAAACTGAAGGACGTAGCGTGCACCGCGAAGCCAGACACCGTTCTGGCCTGGTACCGCCGGCTGATCGCTCGCAAGTTCGACGGTTCTCGACATCGTAGCTATCCAGGCGGCCCCCGCACGGAAGCCGAGGTGGAAGCGCTGGTGGTTCGTTTCGCGCGCGAGAATCCGAGCTGGGGATACGACCGAATTGTGGGAACGCACCTGGAATGGCGGTACCGCAAGGATCTGTGACCAGTCTGTTCCCAGTTGTTCCTGGTCTGTTCCCGGTTGAAAATATCGATCGCTGTGTGGAGTGCACTCCGTATCCACGGCGAATTGCTGAAGCTGGCCGGCCTTCGGCATCCCTTGCTCTGTACCAGCCGGCCTGAGTGTGTACGGCGAGACTCATTGCACTACCTCCGTTAAAGTCGAATCGCCCACCGGCCGGCCAACAGGCAGAGCGCCACTTCGTCAAGGTGCCCCGGCATCTGACGAGGTTTGGCTGTTGCCGCAGCGTAGAGCCGCTCGCGCGCCTCTTCGTCGCCTCGCACGACCGCGAGCATCAGGTCAAGCGCCCGCCCGCAGAAGGGATGAGTCGGCGTTCGACGTCTTCAAGCCGCCTTGATAGCGAGTGCATTGCGTTTCTCCTTCGTCGCCCGCACTGCGACGAGATAGCTTAACGCTAGATTGCGGGCCTTTGGGTCCGCGCCGCAAATTTGCGCGAGAGCATCGTTGTCATGCGCGGCAGTGGCCAACACCACCAACTCCAACGTCTTGCCGCCATCGCCGGCGTACAATGCGCGCAGCTTTTTCAAACGCCCTTTACGATTCATGTTTTCCCTTTGCCGCTCGTGCGGACACTGCCTGTCTCACTGCCATTCTGAAAATTGCGCCTCGGATAGAAGGCGCCCCCACGGTTACCGACTGCCCGTGCTCATGTAGCGTCAAAACGCATCTGTTTTTCGTCCGCCGGCCGATGGGTACGCGCTGTACCAGCAGTTCGCATGGGTTGGCCTCCAGCCAGGCGAGGGCGCCCGCGGAAGCTCGCGCCTGCCTGGAGAACGGGCAAATCACGAAGCGCGAGACCGGGCCTAATGGCGCGCATCACGCCAAGGGGGACGGAGAGTGCCAGCATGGGGGAGCCGAGGGCCACTCTCATGGAGGCATCCTGGCGGCTCTGACGGGCTGCGATATGGTCCTGTGCGGCGGCATGGGCTGGCGGGCGGCGGAAGCGCTCAAAGCCGGCGGCATCTCTCCGGTCCCAGTCTCCGCTTCCGGCTCAGCGGAGGAGCTTGTCGCAGCATACGCCGCCGGTTCGCTCATCACATCTAACGGCAGCTTCTGCCGCTGCAGTCATTAGTGCAGAGTTAGCGCTTTTTGGGTCCCTGGAATCGCCCGGGCCACCGGCCCCAATGGAGCGGCTGAATGTATAATCGATGCTGGCCAGGATGGCAAAGACGGAAATCGCGCGGACCCTTGTCCGTGGGCTAGGTTCCGTGCATTCTCAGCAGGGTGGCGATGCGATCGTGCTCGCCCTCCTTGCAGGGCTTCTCGGTCTGGCCGCGCAGGCTCTGCCACGCGGAGTACAGCAGCACCAGGCCGAAGATGACACCGATCCACTTGGGGGATATGACGCCCGCCAGATAAGCGCCGAACAGCCCGCCGCAGCTCGTGGCGATCTCGAGGAACATAGCGATGCGAATGTCTGAGTAGCCTTCGCGCACATGGGCCGCGGCGGAGCCCGAGGGGGTGGTGATCACGGAGACCAGCGAGGCGCCGGCCGCAACCGGATATCCGAGCGACCTATATGAAGACGTCTATAGCGGCTGGCGCAGGGTCGAAGGCGCCTCACTCGCTGACGGGAAGTATCAAGCGAACCACTGGTGCGGTCAGCGAGGCTGAGATGAGGGGACACTTGAGCGCGAACGGTATGGCTGCACAAGAAATCGATTCGAAGATTGAGCACGCTCGCCAGAATCCCAATTGAGTTTTCTCTAAGCTCGGACCTGCTCCGAACCTGTGTGTCCGGCGTCAACTAGTTTTCCCGGCAGGGAATTCTAATTGTCGCCGAACACATCTCCCCGGAAATAGCCGCGCAGCACAGCCGCCAGCACTTGGCGATGTGTGGGGAATCGCGGTAGAGCTTCACGGCCTGTCCTGCTCAAGCATTGGGCCGCCGTCGGTCTTCACTTGGGGCAAATGAGCCGCCCCCGCACTACCGCCGCACCGGGAGATACGCGTCGACCTTCGTCGAGCGCCCGCCCACGGTGGCAGCTACCAGGTGGTCGCCATCGGGCAAGTCCGGCACGACGACGTTGAGCTGGTACACGCCGGCCATGGTCATGCCGGCATACTGGACGACGGCCGGCACGCCGCCGATGGTCACTTTGAGGCCACCCGGATCGGCCGCCGGCAGGGGCGCGGAAAGCAGCAGGCCCGCCGCAATCGGCGGCCAGGTCTGGCCGAAGCCGGAGCCCCATAGAATGACCGCTTCGCGCGGCCCGGCGGGCGTGGCGGGCGGCGGACCCGGCGCTAACTCCGGCAGGCACACCCTCGAATAGTCCGTATGCTGCGCTGTAACCCAGTTGCGCCCGCCGAGAACCTGGGCGAAGAACTCGGGCTGAGCTTCCTCGATCGTGGCGCGCATGGGCCGGCTGGCTCCCGCCGGGGTGATCACCTGCACGACCCCGTCGCCGATGTTCACGCGATCGGGCACCTGGAAATTCACCTGGGTCGGCATCACGAAGGAGATTGCGGCGTCGATGCCGTTGACTTGCACGCGCGTGCCGTCGAGCGAAGTAGGCGCTACGGCGCCGCGGAAATCCGAGAGAATCCAACTCCGCGTGGTGGTGGCCAGGTTGCGGCCGAAAACCGCGCCCCACGAGCCGCGGAGCAGCGGCTGTGTGTAGCCGGCCGCGTCCACCGCTCCGCCTTCGTCAAGCGCGGGGACGTTCGAGCCGGCAGCAGCGAACCGGAACCAGTTCAGGTTGAACAGCCCGTTCCCGCCGCCGCGGAAGCGGAGGAACAGATCGTGCAGGCCACTCGCCTGAACGTTCGGGCAGGTGATGGTGGTCCACGCGTACCAATCCCCGGTGGCCGGAACCGCGCACACGCCCGCCGTTGGGCCGTCCCGCCAGTCGAGATGCACTTCGATGGTTCCGCCTCCGCCGCCACTCGAGACGCGGGCTTCCATCTCACTCGCACCGGCGTCGAAATCCACCTCGCGGAAGGCCAGCCAGTCGCCGTCGTGTAGGTAGCCCGTGGCCTGAGTGCCGTCGCCGGCGCGGGTCAGCAGAACCCCCGAGTAATCGTCGTAATTCTCGGCACGCAGCACCTCGAACGCGTTGCGAGGCGCGAGGACCTCGCCATCGATCCGCACGTCCCCGCGCAGCCGTATATCGCGGGACGAGCTGCCAACGTGGATCTCCAGCGTGCCGCTTTCAACGGTAAACCTGCTGCGCCGCACATCCCAGAAGGCGGTTTCGGAGACCGGCACCGTGAAGCTGAGCGAACGCGTTTCGCCGGGCTGGAGCGTGACGCGCTGGAAGCGCTTCAATTCCCGAATCGGCCGCTGCACCTTCGAATCGCGCGCGTGGGTGTAAAGCTGAACGACCTCGTCGCCGGCCCGGGCGCCGGTATTCTGCACGTCCAGGCTCACCGTGATCGCGTCGGCCGGTCCGACCGCCCCCGGCGTGATCGCCAGATTCCGGTAGTCGAAGGTCGTGTAGCTCAACCCATATCCGAACGGGTACAGCGGCTGGCCCTGGAAATACCAGTAGGTGCGCCCCTTGCGAATGTCGAAATCCTCGATCGGCGGGAGATCGGCGGCGGACTGAAACCAAGTCATCGCCAGACGGCCGGCCGGGTTGTAGTCGCCGAACAGCACGTCGGCGAGGAAGTTGCCGAGCTCCTGCCCGCCGTGGGAGGTGTAAAGGATGGCGGGCACGTTCTGGTCCTCCCAATTCATAGCGTTCGGGTAACTGGATACCAGCACGACCACGGTGTTCGGGTTGGCCTGGTGAACCGCCCGGATGAGATCGTCCTGAGGGGGAGGCAGGATGATATCGGGCCGGTCCACGGCCTCCTTGCCGTTGATCGTGGTGTTGTTGCCGACGACGACCACGGCCACGTCTGCCTGAGCCGCCAGCGCCGCCGCGCGCTCGACGCCGTTCTCCAGCACGACAACATCGAAGGCCTGCTGCGAGTTGGCCGCGGAGTTGGTCAGGCAGACGGGGCTCGAGTTATAGCTTCCGACAGTGAGGTAGTAGTTGAGCCAGTTGATCGCGGTGCCGCCGGGGCCGGGAACGAAGTAGAAGCAGAAACTGTTGAACCACCCGTAGGCGTTTTCTTCCGAGGCGTAGAGCTGGCCCTGGTTATTGGCGGTCACGTACCGCCCGTTCGCGGCCGACCGCAGAGTGGTGCATCCCCAACCCAAGTCCTCCGCGATGAAGGTCTCCGCGGGGCCGGCGGTGAGGGAGATGGCGGTCAGCATGGCGGTTCCAGCGACACCGGCATTGACATAGCGGTTGTTGCCGTGAGCCTTGAGCGCGATCTTCGAGGTCCCTTCGTGGAACAGAACCTGCGCGCCCGAGCCGAGCCGCTGCTGGATGCCGTCGAGCGGCGTCACCTTGTAGGGCAGGTAGCCGGCGTACCAGTCCCTCTCGACTTCGTTGGCGCGCGGACCGATGACGGCGACGGTCTTCAACTTCGCCGGGTCGAGCGGCAGCAGCCGCTTGCTGTCGTTCTTGAGCAGCACGACGGACTCCTGGCCGGCGCGGCGGGCAAGAGCTGCGTGCTCCGGGCTCATCAAGGCGGAATTCGGGATGGCGTTGAAGGGTACCATCTCGGGAGGATCGAACTCGCCCATGAGGAAGCGGACTCGGAAGTTCCGTCGCAGGGCCAGGTCCAGGTCGGATTCCGTGAGCAGCCCCTGGCCGACGGCGGCCTGCACGGCCGCGATCGCCTGGTCGTCGGTGATGCTGTCCATGCCAGCTTTGACGATGGCGGCCGCCGCTTGGGCGATGGTGCTGACATAGTGGTGACCATCGATCAGCCCCGTCAGATCGCCGGCATCGGTGACAATCAGCCCGTTAAATCCCCATTCGGCTCGCGCCAAGTCCCGGATGAGGTTGGTGGCGGCGCAGGGCAGGTCGTTGATGGCGTTGTAGGCCACCATGTAGGACTGCACCTGCTGTTCGCGGGTGATCCTCTCGAACGGCTTCAGGTAATACTCGCGCAGGTTGCGCGGATCGACGTTCGAGCTGGAACTCCCCCGGTTGTTCTCCATGCTGTTGGCCGCGAAATGCTTCAGGGTCGGAATGGTCTTGTAGTAACGCGAATCGTCGCCCTGCATGCCGCGCACAAACGCGCCGCCGATGACGCTCGAGAGGTACGGGTCCTCGCCGTAGACCTCCTCGGTGCGGCCCCAGCGTGGGTCGCGCGCCAGGTCCACCACGGGACTCCAGAACTGCAGGCCCGCTTTGACGTTCGGGTCGTTGTGGTATACGCGCGCTTCGTCACCGATGGCCGATCCGACCGTGCGGATCAGTTCCGGATCCCAGGTGTGCGCCAGCCCGGTTGCCTGGGGGAACACGGTTGCGTTCCTGTATGCGACCCCGTGCAGCGCCTCGCTGCCGACATTTCGCGCCTCGATCCCCAGCCGCGGGACCGCGGGCTGGTAACTCGCCATGAGCGAGATCTTCTCCTGGAGGGTGAGGCGGGATACAAGCTCGGCCACGCGGATGTCGAGGGGCAAGGAGGGATCACGGAAGTCGCCTGCCGCCAGAGCGGGGATTCCGGTGGCGAGAAGAGCAAGGACAGAATAGAAAGAAGCCATCTCCTGTAGCCTACTCCGCCGGTTGCTGCTGGGTCAGGCAGTGCAGCGTGCCTAAGCCCAGCACCAGATCGACGGCGTGAATGCCGACCACCGGCCGGTCCCGGAAGAGTTCGCCCAGGATGCCCAAGGCGACGCGGTCGTTCGGGTCGTTGAAGGTCGGCACGATCACCGCCGCGTTCGAGATGTAAAAGTTGGCGTAGCTCGCCGGCAGGCGGTCGCCATGGAAGTACAGCGGCCCCGGCATGGGCAGCGCCACCACCTCGGGCTTCGATCCGTCCTCAAGCCGGAGGTCCCCGATCCGCTCCCAGTTCTCAGACAGCGGGCGGTAGTTGATGTCCGTCGGATCGTCCTCCTTGATGAACACCACCGTCTTCGGATTCACGAACCGGCAGATGTCGTCGACGTGCCCGTGCGTGTCGTCGCCCGCCACGCCGCCGCCCAGCCAGAAGATGTTCGTCGCGCCGAGGTATTCCTTCAGCGTCGTCTCAAAATCCTCCCGGCCCAGGCCCGGGTTGCGAACCTGCGTCGTCGGGTCGAGGTAGCACTCCTCCGTCGTTAGCAGCGTGCCGCGGCCGTTGACCTCGATGCCGCCTCCTTCCAGCACAAATGGGCGCCCGTTGCACTCGGCGTGGAACAGCCGCTTTCCCAGCCGCTTGGCCGCGATCTCCGGCACGCGGCGGTCCTTTCGCCAGTCGGGGTACTTGGCCCAGGCGTTGAAGTGGAAGTGAACGATGGCGGTTTCCGCTCCCCGCTTCACGAACACCGGCCCCATGTCGCGAGTCCAGCCGCGGTTGGTGGGGCGCAAGATGCCCTCAACACACCCCACATCGAGGCCCGCGCGCCCCACGCGCTCGGCCATCTCCATATCCGCGGTCCAGGAGTTGACCAACATGCAAACGAGCTCTCCCGGCGCAATCTTGCGCACGATCTCGGTGTACACCCAGCGAATGGTGTCGATCTTGCCCGGCCAATCGGTGGGGTTGTGCGGCCAGGCGAGCCAGGTGGCTTCGTGCCGCTCCCATTCCGCCGGCATCGAGAAGCCGAGGGCGCGCGGCGTTTGCCCGGTCGCGGTGCGTGATTCTGCCATAATCGTATTCTGAACCATGGCAAGGACTGACGACACCCCCCGCCGCTACCGCGAAGACCTGTCGGAAGCGCCGGACTGGCTCAAAAAGAAGAAGTGCCCGCAACGGGACAAGTACATGTCCGGCAAGCGCATCCTGCCCAAGAACCTCACCGGCAAGGAAAAGCTCGCCGACATCGTCGACCACACGTTTCTCGCGTACAACTCGGCGCGGCTCAAGGAAGGCTGCCAGCTTTTCGTCGAGAAGATGCTCAAGCCCGACGTGACCATCGGCATGAGCCTCTCGGGCGCGCTCACGCCGGCGGGCCTGGGCTGCTCCTCCATCGTCCCGCTCATCCAGGCCGGTTTCGTCGATTGGATCGTGGCCACCGGCGCGAACCTCTACCACGACCTCCACTTCGCCCTGAACTACCCGGTGCGCGTCGGTAGCTTCAAGATGGACGACACCGAGCTGCGCAACAACGACATCGTCCGCATCTACGACGTGCTGCTCGGCTACAGCGACTGCCTCATGGCCACCGACGAGATCCTGCGCACCATCCTCGTCCAGCCGGAATTCCAGAAGGAGATGGGCACCGCCGAACTGCACTACCTGCTCGGCAGGTACGCCGCCGAGTGGGAGCGGCAAGCCGGCGTCAAGGACGTTTCGGTGCTGGCCGCGGCCTATCGCGCGGGGGTGCCCTGCTACACCTCGTCGCCGGGCGATTCGACCATCGGCATGAACGTGGCCGGCGTCGAATTGCGAGGCAACAAGCTGCGCCTCAATCCCTCCATCGACGTCAACGAAACCACCGCCTTCGTGCTGGCGGCCAAGCGTTCGGGCGGCAAGAGCGCCGTGGTCCTGTGGGGCGGGGGCAGCCCCAAGAACTTCATGCTCCAGACCGAGCCGCAGATTCAGGAAGTGCTGCGCATCAAGGAATTCGGTCAGGACTATTTCCTGCAAGTGACCGACGCGCGCCCGGACACCGGCGGCCTCAGCGGCGCCACGCCGAGCGAAGCCGTGAGCTGGGGCAAGGTGGACCCCGACCGCCTGCCCGACGCCGTGGTCTGCTACACCGACACCACCATCGCCATGCCCATCCTCACGCATTACGCGCTGGCCAAACACAAACCGCGCAAGCTGCGGCGGCTCTACGATCAACGCGCCAAGATGATGAAGGCGCTGACCAAGGAGTACTTCCTCCACAACAAGGTGAAGATGGTAGACGGTTCGGACCCGGTCCTCGAATGACTGCCAGACAACTGCAAGCCATCGCCCGGCAGCACGGCACTCCCGTGGTGGTGATCGACCACGACCTGATCCGAGGCAATTACGCGGCCTTCAGGAAGCACCTCCCCAAGGTGCAGGCGTATTACGCCGTGAAGGCCAACCCCGCCCCCGAAATTGTCCGCACGCTCTTCCGGGCTGGCGCCAGTTTCGATGTCGCGTCGCTGCCCGAGTTCATGCTGGTGTACGAGAACATCAAGCACCTCCCCGCCCAGGAGCGCCAGGACTTCATCTGGGACAAGATCGTCTACGCCAACCCCATCAAACCCAAGGAAACGCTCGAGGCCCTGGACCAGTACAAGCCGCTGGTGACCTTCGACAATCTCGAGGAGCTGCGCAAGATCCGGCGCTACGCCCCGCACGCCGGCCTGGCGCTGCGGCTGCGCGTGCCCAATACCGGCTCGATGGTCGAGCTGTCCTCCAAGTTCGGCTGCGACCCGGGCCAGGCCGTGGACCTCATCTCGGAAGCATTTCGAATCGGGCTGGTGGTCGAGGGCGTGAGCTTCCACGTGGGCAGCCAGTGCACCAACTTCGAGAACTTCGTGCAGGCCCTGAACATGTCGGCGGCCGTGATGCGCGAAGCCCAGGCGCGCGGCCAC
>Ga0187850_10000718_pt1 | contig 41310 bp, 30 predicted proteins | sample June2016WEW_4_15_FD_132436 | JGI IMG/M metagenome (GOLD analysis project Ga0187850, IMG submission 132436) | Peatland microbial communities from SPRUCE experiment site at the Marcell Experimental Forest, Minnesota, USA - June2016WEW_4_150 | ecosystem: Environmental > Terrestrial > Soil >...
AACTGCGGGTCCGCAATCCGCGAGTGTTGGTCCAGGCCGACGGCCTGCCATTCCCCGAAGGTCCGGCGAAAGAACCGGAGGGCGTCCGGCCCGGCGGTATGCCAGTAAAGGTTTTCGTCCCAGTCTCCCGGCGATTCTTTGGCGGCGAGGCGTTCATTGAGCGAGCTTTCGCCGTAGTCAGGGACCATGAGTTGGCCCTGCGTGAGGTAAACGATGTTCCGCCGGAAAGTGCTCGGGCGCTTTTCGGAATACGGCCAGAGCGCCTGGTTTGCGGAGAGAGCGAAGATGTTATTGCGAATAACGTGCTCGTGACCGCCGTTGTTGAACATCAGGCCGCCGCTCAGAGTGTTATAGACGAGGTTGCTTTCGACGAGGTAATTCCCGCACTGGGCGTCGAGGTAGATGCCCCAGCCCAGCGCCGGCGCCGAGTAGGGCCATAGGTCGTGAAAGACGTTGTTCCGGATGACACTGCCGGGCGATACCCCGAGACAATAGATCAGGCCCGCGTCGCTCAGAACGCCGTGGCCGAGGTCGTGGACGTGATTGAACTCGATCACATTGTTGCTGGTGCGATTTGGCTCCAGGCCCCAGTTCCAGCCGATGCTGATCCCGGTGTAGTAAAGGTCGTGAATGTCGTTGTGCGAAATGCGGTTCCCGCTGCTTTGGGCGACCCAGATTCCGACACAGCCCGGATAAATCCGCCCGCCGTTGAAAATGTGATTGTTGTCCACGAGCGTCCGGCTCGTCTCCGCCACGTCCGCCTTGGCCATGCGGTCCTCGCCTACCCGGATGCCCCCCGCCCCGAGGTCGAACAGGCGATTGCGTTGTAAGCGGCAATCCTTGCAGCCGCGCCGGAACCAGACCCCGTAGGTGCCGACGTGGGCCACTTCACAGGCCTCGATCGCACAGTTCAATGCCCCATCTGCCGTGATGGTCGCGGGCACTTCCACCGCCGCCTGCGTGCTGCTGTTGCCTTTTGCATCAAGCACCCAGTCCGCATGGTGAAACGTCAACCCCCGCAGGGTCACGTGCCGCACGAACTCGCCTTGCTCCGGAGCCCCGGCCAAGCGCACGAACTCGGTCAGGATCGGGGCCGTGATTTTCGTTTCGTTCATTCGCTCGTCCGGCACGGGCCAATACGTCAGCACGCCCGTCTCGCGGTTGAGATACCACTCCCCGGGAGAGTCGAGCAGTTCGCGGGCGTTTTCGACGTAATACCGCTGGTGGTCCTCCCAGTATCCGAGGCCCCACCACTCCTTCATCGGCGCCGCGAACTCGACCATGTTGGAAACCGTATCCACCGATTTGAGCGGGTGGATTGAGTTCTCCCAGGAGTGCATCAGCACCAGGTTCACGTCCTCAAGCCGTGCCCAGGGCTGAACATCGCCGGGCGCAAACCCGAACTTGTCGCGCGCGACGGGTTTGGCGTTTGGGATCGGTGGGCCGGGGATCAGCTTCGCGATGCGGTAATAACCGGAGTTTGGCGAACGCGCTCGCTGGCGCCGCTGCCCGTTGACGAACAACTGGCGGAAGTACCACTGCCCGGCTGCCACTTCGGGGATGGTTGTTTCCCAGAGGCTTCCAGTCTGGCGAAAGCCCGTGATGACCCGTCCGCCGCTGAACACAGGCTTCTCCTTTTGAAAAGCCGCATAGACCACCGGCGCCTCGGCCGTCCCGGAATCCTGCGGTTCGAGCACGAAGGGCGCGGGCAGGCAATACCTGCCGCCGCGCACCAGTACCTGCGCCGGCTGATTTCTGCCTTCCGCCCTTTGCCCCCGGAGCCGGTCGCGCGCTCCTGCCAGGGAGGACAACGGCCCGTCAGTGCGCGCCTGATTGGGCGTGGCCAGGCGTCCCGACCAACTGTCGTTGCCGTTCGTGGCGAGGTAGAGCGTGAGTGGAGCCGGCACGGCTGCCACAGCCGTCGCCACAGCCAGCCATGCGGACGCGCCCAAGGAGATCAACGCGACCAGCCATAGAGCTTCCAGGGCTGTTTTCGGTATTCTCTTCATAGCTATTTGGTGATATGGGCGAGCAGACCCCCAAGATCAAACCGATTATGTCAGCGCCGTTGGCGGCTGGCGGTGGCCTCCAGGATCAGCAACCAGTCGTTGGCGCCGGTGCCATTGTCGCCGGGGGACTTGATCTGCCGCGGGCCGGAGTTCGCGAAGGGACTGCCCGCAACAGGCGTGAGACGGCCGTCCGTGGGATTGAACCAATGTCCGGTCACTGGCCCAGCCAACTGGCTCAGGTCCACAGTCAGTTCCCGGCTGGCTGTGCCGGTGGCGGGAAGATAGCTGAGCGCCAGCGTGCCGTCGCTGGTGCGCGCGGTGGCCGCGTAATCCAGCTTGCCGAAGCTGCCGTAACCCGCAGTGACGACCTGGTGGTCGCGGTCCGGTCGAAGCTGCCACCATGGCCGATCGCGAAACACTGCGGCGAGCTGCGCCATATCCTTCGCCCCGCGCGAGTTCAGGGCTGCCACCCAGTCGCCGCCCCGGTCGTAAACGCCGCGGCTGCCAAAATGCCAGACCGGGGAGTTCCCGTAGAGGATGCCGAACGCGCCGCTGAGCAAGGGCCAGTAAGCCTGGCGGCGGATGCGATCCGGGGTGGCGTTGTGTTCGCCTTCGTAGGCGGTTTCAATCAGGAAGTAAGGCATTCGAGGCACGCGCGCATCCTGCTCGAGACAGGCCGCGTAGAGGTCCACGCGGTAGTGATAGACGTTGTTGAGTTGGAACCACGGACGGCCGCCGTAGGGCGTGCCTGGCGCGTCCCCGGGCCCGCAGTGAACCGTCATCAAGTGGACGGTGTCTTCGTCCCGAATGCCGGCGGCGATTTGCTCCACGGTCCAACGCTGGTCGAGCGGCGGAGTGAAATCTCCGCCCACGTTCCAGATTAGGTTCGGGTGCTGGCCAAAGCGTTTGCCGACGCCTCGCCCGTAGGCGCGCACTTTGTCCGGGCCGCAGCGCAACATCTCCTGGAAGAAGCCTTCGTCCCCGCCGCCGTAGCCCAGGTAGGCCGGGCACAATAGCAGCGCCATCCCGCGCCGCGCGGCTTTGCGGGCGATTTCCTCGGCGTAGCGGAAATAGGGTTCGTTGGGCGTGCCGAAATCACCGGCGAGGGTGAAGGGTGGCGTGCCGTCGCGCAGCTTCGGGGGTTGCGTGGAGAACTTGTGCTCGAGCAAGTTCACCAGCAGCACATTGAAGCCCTTGGCCACCCGGTCGTCCAGGTAGAGGTCCACCTGCGCCGGCGTCGGCTCGACGATCAACGACCACGGCGAATCCCCGACGACCAGGAACGGCTCTTCGTGCTGGTCAACCAGATACCGCTGGTCCGCGCTCAGCTTCAGCGGGAAGGCCGGAGTGGTCCGGGCTGTAGTGCGGGTTGCCTCCACAAAACAAAATAAGAGCAAAAGAAGTCCCGGAATTCTGAGCAACTTTCGGTTCATTCTTCGTTTGTCTGTTTTCCGGGACCGACCTTTCCTCCTCGCGGCGCCGCGTCTGATTGGACTATCAGTCGCCTTCCCGCTGAGGCCAAGGGTCAAATCTCCTCGGGCTCGGCTCCAATTTCGTCACGCCCCAGTCCAGTCTCGAATAAGCCGCTGCAGGCGGTGGTAGCTTTCTTTCGGCTGGCCGTCGGCGCGCACGAAGCCGCCATGCGGCCAGAAATGTCCGCCTGCGTCCGAGAAGTCCCACCAGGTCACCGCTTCCACCGCCGGATGGCCATAGCAGAGTGTGTAGAACTGCTCGATCCAGTCGGCCTGGATGCCTTCGCTCCAGGGCGCGTGCCAGTACGCCTTGCTGGGTTCCTTGCCGAGAGCCTGCTCGTCGCGGTCGGCCCTCGAAGACACGCCCAGTTCCGTGATGTGCAGCGGCTTACCCAGCGCCGCAAAGCGGTCGAGCAGGCGCGCAATCTCGAACAAGTCGTGTTCGGGATAATACACCTGCAGGCCGACGGCGTCGAAGTCCACGCCGGCCTTCAGGACCGCCCGCAGATACTGGAGCGGCGTGCGCAGGACGCGCGGTTGTTTGCCCTTGTAGGTGCGTCCTTCCGCGACGTATTCGCCGAACAGGCAGCAGTTGTTCACCACCCGCACCGCCTTCGCATCCGCCGCGCGCGTGGCGTCGGCCGCCGCGCGCGTCAGCTCCAGCAACTGGTCCTGGGAGAACTGCGGCTCATTGCCCCAATCGTGGGCCTCGTTGATCACATCATAGACCCGGATGCGGCCCCGGTAGCGGTTCACAATCTCGGTGATGCGCCGCCGGTGTCCTTCGCGCCATTGGTCGAACGAGCGGCCTTGCATCCACCTGGGACAGCCCGCCTCGTGAAACCAACACAGCGGATGGCCCTTGGCCGCGATGCCGGCTTTCTCCAGGCGGGCCAGCCGCGTGTCCACCGGGCCAAAGCGCGGTTTGCCTTCCTCAGGCTCAAATCCGCGCCAATACAGCGGGAGCGTGGCGAAATTGAAGAGCGCCGCAAACTGCTCCGCATAGGTCTCCCCTTGCTGCGGGTATCCGAAAAAATTGCAGCCAAAGAGAAAGCCCTTGCGCGCGCCGCCCCGGGCAATCGCCTGCCGTGCCCGCGCCAGAACGACCTCCTCCCCCGCCCAGAGCAGTTCGCGCAGTGACGCCATCGCCAAAGGCGCTGCGCGTTTCGGCTCTGTCGCTATCGCATCCGCCTGGCGCAGCAGCGACCGGGCTTTCTCCATGCGGTCGATCACTGGTTGCGGCAGGACGGCGCCTTCCGTGCGAGCCTGCTGCCTGGCCTTGTCCACCGCGGCCAGGCGGGACGACGCCAACTCGCGGTTCAGGACAACCTCCTGCCCCGCGCGGTATCCCCGGCCCTCCGCGTCCGCGTACAACCTCACGGTGCCGAAGCCGTCCACGTTCGTCACGAGCGAGCAGCCGAAAGGCGCCCCGGGCGCCTCTACGCTCACGCAACCGCTCGTGACCTCGCGTTTCGGATGCGGGAGCGGATTGCGGTCCCCATCGGACTCAAACAGGAACAAGCCCTGCAAGGCTGTTTCTGGCAGCGGCTCCCCTTTGATGTCGTAAGCGCGAACCGTGAATCGACTCGGCAAAACCTCGACTGAAGAAGCCGGGTCTGCTGCGTGGAGGAAATGCTCGCGGAGCGCGAGCGCGGAGGTGCAACCTGCGGTGGCACGACGGAGGAACTCTCTTCGACTGGTTTTCATGTGGAGCAAACGGTTCGTCAGGATTAATCACAGCGTCCATCCCTGCCGATACTCGCAGCGCAGCAATGCGTCGGCGGCAGGGTGGTTCACGATCTTCATCGCCACGGGATCGAATTCCAGCGTGCTTTCGATTTGCGTGGCCACGTTGCCGAGCATCAGAAATTCATTCAGCGCATCCGCATAGTCGAAGTTCGACCAGGCCGGCTTCCCGCCGCGGCAGGCGGCGAACCAATCCTGCTCCGGGTCGCGCGAAGACTCGACCGTCTCGGGCCGGTTCCTTTGCACATCCTGGAACTGGTCTTCGGGCACCAGGCGGAACCACATGTTGTGGCCCGTGGTGTGGATGCTGCCCTTGGTGCCGACGATGAAAGTGCCGGCGAAGTCCCAGTCACTCCGCGCCTTGTCGTCAGGATCCGAACTGAGACGGGCCCGAACTTCCCTGACGCCGGGCGCGTCTCCGTTGTACCAGGTGATCGTAATGGGCGGGAATTCCGCGCGCGCCGGCACTTTCCATTCGATGCGTTCCCAGCGTGGGAAGGACAGCCGGTTCACGCCCGAGGTTTGCGCCTCAACGCGGATGAGCGGCCGCGGCGACGCCGGTTTCTCGTTGAGCCAGAGGTCGTGGAGCTTCAGCGCCATGAAGCCGAGGTTGGCGCTATGCGACCCCCAGTTGCCAAGCTGGCACGTGCCAAATTCGCGCCACAGATGCCGGTTCAGCCACTCATGGTGGTAGGAGCGGAACGCGGCGGGACCGAGCCAGAGATCCCAGTCGAGGTATTCGGGCACCGGCTGTTCGCCTTTCGGCGGCTCCTTTCGGTCGGCTCCGCCGCCGCTGTTCCAGACATGGACCTCCTTGACCTCCCCGATCGTGCCGTTGCGCATCAGTTCGAGCGCGCGGCGAAACGGGCCGCTGTAGGTCCCCTGGTTGCCCATGGCGGTGGCCACCTTCTGTTTGCGGGCCAACTCCCGCAGCGCGCGCGACTCGTGCAGCGTGCGCGTCAGCGGCTTTTCGCAGAACACGTGTTTGCCCGCATGCATGGCCGCTGCCGAAGCCACCGCGTGGGTGTGGTCGGGAGTGGCCACGACCACCGCGTCAATCGCCGTGCCCATCACCTCAAGCATCTTCCGGAAATCGCGAAAGGTCTTTGGCTTCTTTTCAACTGTGCGGCTGTAAGCCTCGGCTGCCCGGCGCTCCCAATCATTCGGCGATCCGGCGAACCGTTTCGTCATGTCTTCCCAGCGCTTGAAGACCCCGGTCAGTTTTTGCTCGTTGACGTCACACAGCGCCACAACATTCTCCAGCTTCGGAATAGTTTCCACGAACCAATCACCCCGTCCGCCAACCCCGACCAAAGCCACGTTGAGTTTCTCGTTGGCTTGGGCGCTCCAGGCCGAGCGCGCGGACTTGAGGAGGAGGCTGCCTCCGCCAAGAGCTGTGCGGCAAAGGAACCGGCGGCGAGTCATTGGGCTTGCTTGGGCTTTCATAAAATTAGGACGTTCCTGAGAACCGTTTCCGTTGAAACGACTTGAGTCGTCTCTGGCATCGGTTTGTTCCGGGCCGGCTCATAGCCTGCGCAGATAGACATCCCTCGTCCTTCCACACCAGGAAATTGTTCTCCGTCATGCGGATCTCCCCGGTGGTTTGGCCGGTAAGCTCTGGCGCACGGGACGGTCGGCGCGCGGGGCCGCCGGCGCTGCGAGGTCGCCGGTCGCAAATTGGATCGCGTCCGCGTAGAACTGGAGCACGCGCGGGTCCCAGAAGAGCTCCGTGCGGTGCCCGAACGAGGTGTTGAAGACCCGGCCCTTGCCGCAGGTTTTCACCCACGCCAATGCGAAATCGTTGTCCTTCCGGTTGATCCACTTCACCCCCATGTTGGACCTCGCGGGATCGAGGGACAGGAGAACGCGCAATTTGCCCCGGTCGTAAGGCTCACCGTATTCGTAGATCTCGTCGGCGATGCGGAAGTCTTTTCCGCCAAAGGCCGCCACCAGCGGATGAGTTGCTTCCTCGACGGTGACGCCGATTTCCTCATTCCAGGGATGCCCGATGAACTTGCCGCCGAGCAACTCCTTAAACTCCGGCCAGTGCGCGTTGGCAGCGATAGCGAAATGCAGCGACACCACGCCGCCGCCATTGGTGACGTAGTCCAGCAGGCTTTTGCGCACCACCTGCTCGACCGAGGCCTTGTCCGCACCGCGCTTCTTAAAGGCGTCCCTCACCATGTCTGCGTCCGTGGGCGTGATCCACGGACCGGAGCTGTTGTTCATCACGATGGCGTCAAACTGGCGGATGTTCTCGGGCAAATATAGCGCAAGGTCGCCGCTGACGACCGGTTCGAATGCGCCGGTCTTCCTGCCGATGGCCTCCAGCGCGGCGGCGCCGTAGGGGATGCAGTACCCCTTGTGGGGATCCTTCTCCATCAGGTGCGCCGGCGTGTTCCAGATGAGCACACGCCGGGGCTTTTGGGGTGCCACGCGGGGTTTGGCCGGGGCCGCGTCGTAGATTTGCCGGGCGCGCTCCGCCGGGATTTCTTCGGCCCCGGGCAGCGCCCACGCAACGGCGAGGAAAAAAGCTGAGACCAGAGTGATGCGTTTCATTTGCGGTTCATCTTTCAATAGACGCCGCCGTCATTGCATTCCTTCAGCCATCCGCGGGCTCGAGAGCGAAGGGCGTCGGCCGAATTGCCGTTCCATTAGGCGTAACATCCACTGACGGTGTTTGGCAATGAAATTGGCAAACCCTTCGGGACGCCGTGGATCGAACTGCGGTCCCGGCCAGTCAAGCGCGATTGGCTTTGGCGCGGCCGAGTCCTCCGCTGCAGCTTCGGCCGGGCGGCGGCCTGCACGCGTGCACACGGCCGCCGCCCCAGTCGCTCAGGTCGGAGGGCGAGCCATTTCGAAGCAAGAAGGCGCTTCACGCGCTCGCGGACTTGTGCAAGAATCGCCGCGATACAACTCTGATGAAATCCCGGGGCATTCGCCGGATCTGCTGTCGCACTGGCACGGGCCGCACCGTAGCTCACCTGCTGGCTGGTTTCCTCAGCCTGGAGTTGGTGGCCGGTCTGTCTCAAGCAACGGATGCGACGCCGCCCCGAACGGGCGAGCGGGTCCTGGTTGCCAACGACACCTGTCCCGACGTGACGTGGGGCTGGACCGAAGAGCAAACCCGCCAGGCCTTCGCCGACCTGGTGCGTTCGCATTTGGACGAGATGCAGCGCACCGACAACGGCCCGCCGGAGAGCCGGGACCATTTCAACCTGGCCACCACACAGGAGGCACTGGACTTCGTGGCCCGTTACCCGGCCCGCAAGGAGGAGCTGGCACGCCGCATCCGGGAAGGGCGGGTCTGTGTCAGTCCGTTCCTCTGCAATTCCCTGTGGGGCTTCCAGAGCGTGGAAGGCGCGCTCCGCACGTTGTACCCCGCTCGCCGGCTGGAGCGCGAGTGGAACATCCGCCTGGAGGTGGCGGAGCACATTGAGCTGCCTTCGCTGCCCTGGGGCATGGCCTCATTGCTCGCCGGCTGCGGAGTGCGCTGGGTCTCCAATCCGTTTCTCGATTACGATTGCGCGTTCAAGGCACTGAGGAATCCACCCCTCTTTCGATGGGCAGGTCCGGATGGCAACGAGGTGCGGGTGATTATGGATGCCTGGGCCAGTTCGCGGGCGAACTATGCGCAGGGGGCGCTTCTGCTCCGAGAACCCGCCAGGATCATCAACGAATGGTGGCCGCATTACCGGCAGCTCGGCGCGGCTTACCCGGTTCCCACTATCCTGGCCAGCGGCACGCATTCCGACATTTCACCGGAAAGCTGGAAACAAACTCGCGGCTTCTCGGAGGCCCTGCGGCAATACAATGCCGCCGGAACCAATCCCGTGCGGTTGGTCAACGGCACCTTGGCCCAGTTCTGTGCCGAGGTGGACGCAGTCGAAGCGAGTTCCCCGTTCCTGCCGGTTCTGCGTGGGTGTTTTGGCCATTCCTGGGAGCTGTGGCCGGTGAGTCTCGCCAGGACCGTGGCGGAGCTGCGGGCACAGGAACGCTGCTATGTCGCGGCGGAGTCACTCGTGGCCCTGGCAGTCCTGGAGCATCGCGGGCTAACGGCTGCCACCCGGGCCAATCGCGAGCAGGCCGAATGGTTTTGGGCCATGCTCTCGGACCATGCGTGGAACGGCACCGACCTGAAGAACAAGCGACACAATGCCGAGCTGCGGCAACGTTGGGCCGAGGGGCTGGGCGCCATCAGTCGAGGTCTTACACAGCAGGCCTGGAAGGGCCTGGGGCTCCGAGAGGATGAGCGTTTCATCACCGTGTTCAACCCCTTGAGCTTTACCAACGATGTGCTCGTTGTGTGCGGCGCGCCGCCGCGGGTGCGGGGCATTGCGGGTTCGGGCCAGGTCATCCCGGCCCAGTTTGATGAAGGCGAAAACGGACGCCGGGTGACCTTTGTGGCAAAGGGGATCCCTCCGTTCGGCTTCCGCGAGTTCGTTTTCACTCCCAAAGCACCAGTGCCGAAATCTGTTCCCTTCAAAGCGAGCGCCGCAGAGATTGAGGGCTCCTTTTATAAGCTCGGCGTGGCCGGAGATGGCTCGGGCATTGCCAGCCTCGTTCACAAGGGCACAGGCCAGGAGTTGGTCCATCCGGCTGGAAAGCGCATCCTTGGCCAGGCGGTGTTCTTCGACGGCACGGAACACAGGTTCGAAAGGACTGCGATCGCCGTAGCCGCTTCCGGGCCCGTCTTTGCGAGTCTGCGGATCAGCGGCGACCTGGGGCCCATTCGTGTCACCAACGACATCATCCTTTATGCCGAACTCGACCGGGTCGATATCGACGTGCAGCTTGAGAAGCCCCCGAGCACCAATGAGCAGCGCCTGCTCCACTTTTTCCCGCTCGGCGGCGCGCCCAGGGACTGCCATCTCGAGACGACGGGTGCGGTCATTTGTCCGGCACCTCAACCCGAGGGCGATTTATTGCCGGGCGCCGATCCTCGGCGGTTCGCCGTGCAGGGATTTCTGGACGTTTCGCCCGCCCATACACGCGCCGGTGTAACCCTTTCACCGATTGATGCCTTCATGCTGCGATTCGACCAGGGTGCTCCCGCCTTCGAACCCTTGGGCAACGATCAGAACTGGAAGGAGGTCACCCAGGACCAGGCTGGGGTGAGGCACTTCCGTTTTCGCTACCGCCTGCGCGCGCACGCCTCCGGCTACGACAACGCCGCCGCGATGGCTTGGAGCCGGTCAGTTCAAGCGCCGGTGGTTTATGCCAAGGGCCGTTTGCCCGGACGCTGGCTGAACCGTCCTCTGCTTTACATCAATCCAGAGCGCGCGGTAGTGACCTGCTTGAAACCCGTCGATGATCCGCGAAGCACGGGACTGCTGGTGCGGGTGTGGGAGACGGCCGGCCTCTCAGCGCCAATGCGGCTCGTGATACCCGAGGCGCGCCGGGCGATGCCGACGGACCTGCTGGAGCGGCCGCGAGGCCCGTTTCATCCGGTGCGGAGCGGTATGGAACTGTTCCCCCGGCCCCACGGTTTCATGGCGGTTCAATGGGAGCGCTGATGAAGAGTGCCTTGCTTTACTTCGCCTTTTGTCTGACGAACTGCGTGCTCGCCCACGCCGACGATTGGCCGCAATGGCTCGGCCCGGGCCGGAATGGAATCTCAAGGGAAACGAACGTGGTTTGGTTGCGTGAGCCTGTTCCCATGTGGACCTCGTCGGTGGGTGTGGGCTGCTCATCGTTGGCAATCGCTAACGGCAAGGCCTACACCCTGGGCCACCAAAAATCGGGCCCCAACCGGGGAACGGACACGGTGTTTTGCTTCGATGCCGGCGCGGGGAAAGAACTGTGGAGATACGCCTATGATGGCGCGAGCTGCGTTTCCCAGGATGTGCTGTTCGACGGTCCGCGTTCGACGCCGACGGTCGAGGGAGGGCGCGTGTACACTCTGGGCGTAGAAGGCCAATTGTTTTGCCTGGATGCAACCACGGGAACGGTGATCTGGTCGCGGCATTTGGGCAAGGACTTTCAGGGCCGGCTTCCGGTTTATGGGTATTGCTGTTCGCCGGTGGTCTATCGCGACCTGCTCATCCTGGAGGTAAATGCTTCCGGAGCATCGTACATGGCGCTCAATAAGACTAATGGCAATGCTGTTTGGAAACTCGCCGGAGGCGAGGTGACCTGCGGCTCGCCAGTCCTCACGACCGTCGAAGGCCTGGACTGGGTGGTCTTCTCCGGCGGCGGCTCTATTATGGGGGCCGAAGCCATATCCGGGCGGCAACTTTGGCGTCATCACACCTGGGGCTATTGCTGGGTGGGCCCGGTAGTCTGGAGCAATGTCGTCTTCATGGCCAACGCGTCGCTGCCGCGAGGTTGCGGCGTTTTCGAGGTGCGCGACTTCAACCCCCAGGTACTGTGGGAGGACCGAGGCAGGAAATACCAGACTCTCCACTGCAATGCGGTAATCTGGCAGGGGCACATCTATGGCGTGGATAACACTGGGACCGATTACCAGGGCACCGACTCGAAAAAATCCCTGCTCAAGTGCCTCGACTTGCGAACCGGCGAAGTCAAATGGACCAGGGAAAGAGTCGGTTGGGGCAACGTGCTTACTTGTGATGGCAAACTCCTGGTCCTGCGGGAGACGGGTGAGTTGATGGTGGGGCAGGCTTCGCCCGATGGCTGGCACGAACTGCTGCGGGCCCAGATTCTGCCGGGGCCCACCTGGTCTGTTCCAGCGCTTTCCAACGGACGCTTGTTCTGCCGCAACAAGGCCGGAAATGTAGTGTCTGTGCAGATCACCGCGCCCCCGGGCTCAGTTCCGGCCGAAAAACTCGCGCGCGAGGCCCCATCAAGCCAATCTTCCTCCGCCATAACTTCCAAAGCTGTGCCTGTGAACCTGTCGGCTCCAAAGGCCGCCGTTTCGGAAGCGGAGACAGGCGCGCCCACGTGGAATCCAGACCGGACCAACTCCAAGACATTTGCGACCCTCGAGTGGCCGCGTTTCCGAGGTCCAGGCGGGCTGGGGAGAGCCGCGGCAACCAACCTTCCCTTGTCCTGGGATGTGAGCAGCGGCAGAGGGATCATCTGGAAAACTGAAGTCCCCGTGACGGCGCCCAGTTCCCCGGTGCTGTGGGGCAAACGGCTCTTTCTCACAGGCGCCACACCGCAGAAACGTGAGGTTTACTGCTATGACACCGAGACGGGCAGACTCCAATGGCGAAGGGAAATCCTGCCCGCTCCCGGAGGTCCGAGGCCCCGGTTGGAAGAGCTGACAAAACTCATGCTGGCCGGCGCTACACCCGTGGTCGATGGCCAGCACGTTTGCGCCATCTTTGGCACGGGCGACCTGGCCTGCCTGACCCTGGACGGTGAACCAGTCTGGAGCCGAAGCTTTGGCCTGCCGAAAAACCCTTATGGGCACGCCGCCTCGCTCGACTGCTGGCGCAACCTGCTGGTGATCCAGCTCGACCAGGGTGAACCAGACGCCAATTCATCCAAGCTCATTGCCGTGGACATCGAGAGCGGGCAAACGGTTTGGGAGAGCCGGCGACCGGTGCCTGCCTCCTGGAGCACGCCCTATGTCGCGCGCTTGGCGGGGCGGGACCAACTCATCACCTGTGGCGGCTCCTGGGTGATTTCGTACGCTCCGGACTCGGGAACGGAGCTCTGGCGAGCCGAATTCCTGGGCGGCGAAGTGGTCCCTTCGCCGATCCACGCCGCCGGACTGGTGCTGGCGGGGGCTGTGGACGGGAAGTTCGTCGCCTTGCGGGCGGATGGACGCGGCGATGTGACGAAGTCACATGCAGTGTGGGCCGTTGAAGATGATGTGCCCGCCATCTGCAGCCCCGTGGCCACCGAGCAGCGGGTCTTCCTGGTCAACTCCGACGGCCGCGTTTTGTGCTATCGGATGAAAGACGGCGTGAAATTGTGGGAACAAGATACGGGCTCGCACTTCCAGGCCTCTCCGACCATTGCGGGCGATCGCCTTTATCTCCTGAGCGATTCTGGAACGATGTTCATTCTGGGCACAGGGGAGCGCCTCGAGCTCCTGGGGCGCGCGGAAGTCGGCCAGGAGTGTGTGGCCTCGCCCGCCTTTCAGCCGGGGCGTATCTACATCCGAGGCAAGCAGGACCTAATCTGCTTCGGCGTCCCCTAGACTCTTCCCCTGTGAACAAGACGGCCCCTGGCAGAGGCGCTTCCTCGATTGCGTCAAGGCCGGAAAGCAACCGCCCCTGGACCTGGAGGACAGTCATAAAGCCACAGTCTGCTGTCACCTGGCGAACATCGCCTATCTGACGGGACGTGGAATCCGCTGGAATGCGGCTGCCGAGACGATCTCCGGAGACGTGGGAGCAGCCCGGCTGCTCTCGCGTTCGCGTCGGCAAGGGTTATTGAGAATATTCGCGGCCCTTTAGCCGACCCGGTTGCGGCGCCGGATAAAGGCCGTCGGGCCCCAATTGCACCGGGGCTGGCGAATTCATTGTGAACTTGTCCACCTCGGGCGCAAACTCGTGGCCATCATTGAGCATCTCTTCAAACGTGACGGCCTGGCCGGTATGGACGGCTTTGCGGCCCATGGCTACAACCAGGGCGGCTTCGGCGCCGCGTTTCACTTCGTTGTAGGGTTTGTCCTGGCGAATGGCCTCGACCAGGTCGTCCCACTCAAGCTCATAGGGATTCGGCTCCGGCTGTGGGAAAGCCCACGTCATGTCCGCCCGGGTCACCGTTTGCCCTTTGAAAATGCGGCACTTGGCGGGGGTGTGCATGAAGGTCGAAATCACCGCCGAGCCTTTGGTGCCGTGGACGTAGCTGGCGAATTCTTCACGACAGCCGGACATGTACCGGGAGCTGAGGAAGAGCTTGGCGCCCTCAGCAAAGGTGTACTCGACCGAGTAGTGATCGAAATTTTGATCCACCGCGTCGCCGCGATAGCAGCGCGACCCCATGCCGTCGGCGCGGACGGGCCAGGCATCTTTCATCCAGCAACACTCGTCCACGTTGTGCGCGACAAAATCATGGAAGACACCGCCACTGGCCCACATGAAGCCGAGATATTTCTGAATTTGGTAGAGCAGCTCGCTCATCTGTTTCGGCTTGGGGCCGGTGAACCCCACCGGGCCAACCAGCCGGTAGCTTCTTAGAGTCGTGAGCTCGCCGATCTGGCCTTGTTTGATGCGGTCATAAAGTTCCCAGCGCGCTTTGCAATGGCGGCACATCAGGCCCACACCGACCTTCAGGTTCTTCTTCGCAGCGTCCTCAGCCAGTTGGAGCATTCTCCGGGTCGTCGGCCCGTCCAGCGAAATCGGCTTCTCCATAAACACGTTCAGACCCTTGGCAATGGCGTAGGTGAAGTGGACCCAGCGAAACGCCACGGGCGCGGTGAGGACGACGACATCCCCGGCCTTCAGGCAGTCCATCGCTTTCTGGTAAGCGTCAAAACCAAGGAATCGCCGCTCGGGCGGCACCTCCACCTGGGCCGCCTCGAAGCCCATCAGCCAGGTATCGGCCGAGCCCTCGACCCGAGTGGCAGCGCTCTTGAGGGCTTCGTAGCTCCGGCTCAGGCGCTCCTCGAAAACGTCCGCCATGGCCACCAATTTGATGGGGCCTTTGCTCTTGGTGGCGAGTGCATTGGCGGCCGCCCCGGTGCCCCGTCCCCCGCAGCCGACCAGGGCCACCCGGATACTATTGTCTTCCGCCGTGTAGCCCGGCCGGGCAGCGGCTGACGCCAAGGCGGCACCGACCATGACCTTGCTGGAAGTCTTGAGGAATTCACGACGAGTGGTGTGGTTCATACCGGTTTTTTCGATGGATTCGAGCTTCACGACCGCATCCTAAGTAGGTGACCTCTATTTGTCAGCCCAATAATTGGGTGACCTCGCCCGCCTTTCAGCCGGGGCGTATCTGCATCCGAGGCAGGAAGGACCTAATGGGCTGCGGCGTCCCCTAGACTCTTCCCTCACCGAGTCCATTTTGGGTCAGGTATCTATAGCTTTCCTTGAGCGCAACGAAAATGTCGGTGGCGCACGTGTCAAACTCCACGATCAACCACTCGACATGGTTCTGCGACGCGCTGACGATGCCTTTGACATTCTGTACGCCCGTGCCGATAGCTACCATCGGACTCTCCTTATCGCCGGAACCATCTTTGATATGCATCAGGGGAACGCGCTTGGCTAGTTGGCCGACGATTTGCACCGGATCCTGCCCCGCTGCCTTCGCCCAATAAGTATCCAGTTCAAAAAAGACGTCCTGGTCCAAGCTTTCCAGCAAGACCTGGTAGGGATAATGACCGTCTTTCTGTTTTTCAAATTCCCACCAGTGGTTATGGAGCCCGAACTTCAAGCCGTGGGACTTGGCAAAGTGATTCGCTTCATTATAGATCTCGGCCAGCTTCCTGGTTCCGGCGAGGGTCTGGTATCTTGGATCCATGGGCCAGCCGTGCCATACCATCCTGTCACAGCCGAAAGCAGCCGCCATTTCCAGAAACGCTTTCTTCTGCGCTCCCGCCGGGAGCTCGCAATGTGCCGAGCAGACCGGAAGTCCGAATTCTTTGAGCAGTTGCGGAGCCTTTTTGAGGCTGAACTCCCCGGAGAAAAATGCCGTCTCCACCCCCGCAAACCCGAGCTCGGCAATCCTCTTCAGTGTGCCCCTGGGGTCTGTCTCGATTTCCTGCCGCAGCGTCCACAACTGAATTCCCACTCTGGGTTTCTTTGGCGGAATGCGTGTTTCGGATAACGCCGTCCCAGGGGGCAGAGCAAAGACGAGAGCTCCTGCCGCAAGGTCCTTCAGGAATTTCCTTCTCCGGGGGTCTTTAGATAGTCGTTTTTTCATTCGAGGGGGCGGGTTGCTGGGCAAGCGCCGCCACGTGGCAGATTAGAAGTGCAATTGCTGAGATCGCTGCTCTCATACTTGTTTGATCCTCGGGTTCGTGTTCACGGCACTGACAGTTCGTAGTAAACGGTTTCGTATCCGGCGCTAAGCTTGAGCTGAATCGCGTTGTCCCGCGCCTGGAGCGGAATTTCTCGAAGCCGCTTGCCGACTGCGTCCAGCGTCCAGGCTTTGAAGTCTTTCGGGCGCTCGCACTGGATTTGAATCTCCCCGGTGACGGCTTCCAATAGCGCCGGAGAAGTGCCTTCGGCCTTCAGGTGCCATAGAGGACCGCCGAGCCGGGACGGCTGCGCGGTGCTTTCATATTCCATGCCGGTATTGCGGGCTGGCCCGACGGCGGTGATCAGCAAATGCCGGGCTGTACGAATGGGAGCATAGCCGTCCATCGCGGTGACATAGACGGCGCCAAAGCGGGTCGGGCTTTTGATGCTCGTTGAGTTGAGCCGGTGCGGTTCAACGGAAAGGAATCCAATGACCGCTTGGGTGCGTGGCGTGTCGATCCTGACGAATCCCTTGTTCGCATCCCAGGTCAATTCCCCTGTGAGCGAGCGCGCAACCAGGTTCTTGGCATCCCAATACGGGCTGATGTCCTTCACTGCCGGCGGGCGGCTCTTTTCCACAAAGCGATAGCCTACCTTGCCCACCAGGGCGGCGGCAATGGGAACGGGCTTGCGATCCTCCGTCAGGCTGAAGACGCTTTCCGGGTCATAGAGCGACTCGGCGACCACCTCCGCTTCCTTTACATCCTGCCGAAGCCACATGACGCTGGCCGCCGGGAATTGAAGGATTTGGGGCGGGTTGCCAAGCAGGTCAAACGAACCGCCGCTGAGCGCCTTTGGCCAGTCCGGACTGAAGTAGCCGAATTGGAGTGAAGCATCCCAACCCTGGAGCAACCCGTAGGCGGCCATGAGGCCGGTGCCTTCGAGCGAGTACTCATTGGGCAGGCAGGTGTTCCACTCGCTGATCGTCATCGGCAGGCCGAGCACCTGTTCCCAGGCCTTCTCGGTCACCAGGTTGCCCACCCCAAGATAAATGAGCGTGTCCTGATCGGCACGGACTGCTTTGACCATCGGCAGGTTATGGAACTGCGCCGTGGCAATGCGCCACTTCAAGTTGCCTTCGCCCTGGGGGTGATCCCAGTAGCCGTGGCGATCCACGTAATCCAGTCTCGCCTGGCCGAGCATGTGCGCGCGCGTCGCGAACCCGTGACCCTGCCAATTAGACGCATCGATTGGCGCCTTGACCCCGGCCTGGCGCATCACGGCGCGACACCCACTCCAGTAATGCTCCTCCAGTTCGAGGAAAAATCGCATCTGGTCCTGGCCCCGGACTTTTCGCTCCGGATGCCCACGGAAGTATTTCTCGTTGAAATCGGTATTCCGCAAGAGGCCGATGCGTTGGCCTGGCCCAAGCCCTTCGCCCTCGGCCAGCGGCGGCTGTCCCTCCGCTGCCCAAGCCTTTCTCAGCCCCGAGTCATCGCCGTATTTTTTCCGCAGCCAGGCGGCGAACTTATCCTCGAGTTCGCTGCGGAAGGGAGGTTCGATGCTGCCCCAGAAGAGCGAATCCTCATTGAGGATCTCCACCAGGGCAAGCGTGGGGTCCTCGCAATAGCGCTTGTGCGTGTAGGGGTTAAGGTGGGTGAAGATGTTGGTCATGCGCTCATGCATGAGCTCGGCGACCCGCTCGTTGAAGAACTGGGTGTAAGGCGCCGTGCCGCCTTCGGGCAGGCCCGGGATATTATCGCTGGCTTTAAAGCGGTGGGTTAATGGATAGTGCAGGTCGAGGATAATATAAATCCCATTTTCGCCGAGTTTGGAGATGAGGTAATCCAACCGTTCGAATGACCTGGCGTCGCTGCCGAGGTTATTCAGCCCGTGCAGGCGGGTAATGTTGATGCCTTGCCGCCGCATGCGGCGAACCGCGTAATCGGTTTGTTCTTTGCCCCACATGCCCATTTGAGCGCCCCAGAACCGCACCGGCGTGCCGTCCTCAAACACGAACCGTTCGCCTTCGGCAGTGACGAAGCCATGTTTGCCGGTCGGCGCTTCCACCCATCGGCTGCAATCCAGGATGGTCGCCTGGAATTCATCGCGCACCGGCTGGAATCGAAACCAGTAGCGTGCTTCGTCGCCAGCGACCGCCGCTGGAGCCTCCGAAGCAGCGGCGCTCTGAACGAATGGCGAATCCTTCACCACATTGAGCCCGAACAGAAGACCAGCAGCCAACACTGTTGCTTTCATGTCTGCGATTCTCACCTCTTAAAGAGGGGAAACAATCAAAAACGGAAGTTCATTTCCTGGTTCCCTGCTTGAGAAAAGCCTGAATTTCAGCAAAGTCAGCATCGTTGCTCGCTGGGTCAAATTGCGCCGCGGCTTCCGCGGCCTGCAGGCGCAGCTCATCCGAGGTCGGAGAGGTTCGCCGCCGTCCCCTCCCCGTGCGTCCCCAACCCTCATGCGCGCCCGAACCGGCGGCGGACATCGCGCTCCGGGACGTTGTGTCCACCGGCTTCGACGCGGTCACGGATGCGGAGCAAAGCAAGTTCGGGGCCGGGGCTCCAGAGATAGAACAGCTCGAGCTGGAATCCGCCTGCTTTGACGCGCCGCAACACTCCGAGATACGTCCGGCCTGACAGGGTGCTTTCGAAAGCGAAATCCTTCGCGGCCTTGGTGGATTCCGCGATCCGCTCCAGCACAGACCGCCCCGCGCGCAGCCTAGTGCAGGCGTCGGACCCACGGTGGCTTCCGGGTTGCCCGACAAGTACCGGTCCAGCCGGGTGCCCAGCTCCAACGCATCGGTCCGGTCATTGGCCACGCCACGTGAGTTTTGCTTGCGACTTGCTCTCCGGACGCCTGAGAATTAAAACTTGGTTTGTGAATACTCATTGGCTGGTGGACGTAGCAACTTGGTTGCGCGTCCGCCTGCATTCAGGCCATCTATCAGTTGAAGTACCATCGCCCCATGACCCCCGCGACTGCAACCGAACGTGCTGAGTCGAAATCGTTGCCTGCTGCCCGGCCCGGGCGACTGATGTCCCTCGATGCCTTGCGCGGTTTCGACATGTTCTGGATCGTCGGGGGAGGCGCCCTCTTCACCGGACTGGCCAAGGCGCTGGGCGGCCCTCTGGAGGCCTTGAGACCCCAGTTCGACCACGTGCGCTGGGAGGGGCTGCACTTCTGGGACCTGATCTGGCCGCTGTTCATGTTCATCGTGGGCGTCTCGATCCCGCTGTCGATCGCGAAACGCAAAGCGGCGGGAGCGGCGAAACGCAGCCTCTACCTCCATGCGGTGCGCCGGGCGGTCATCCTCTTTGTCCTCGGGATGGTGCTCCAGGGACGGCTCCTGGAGTGGGACCTCGCCAAACTGCGTCCCTCTTACAGCGTGCTGCACGGCATCGCCGCCGGTTACCTCATTGCGTTCGCCGTCGCCATCGAACTGCGGCCGAAGAGGCAGGGCGCCGTCATCGCCGTCTTTCTGCTGGTGTATTGGGCGGTGCTCGAGCTGGTCCCCGTGCCGGCCATCGGCGCGGGCGTCCTGACTCCGGACGGCAACGTGGCCACCTGGGTGGACCGCGTGGTCCTGGGCCGGTTTCACTACGGCGAGAATACGTGGTTCCTGAGTTACCCGGGCTTTGCCTCCTCGGTGCTGCTGGGAGTGCTGGCCGGGCGTCTGCTGATGTCGCCTTCCGCCGAAAAGACCAAAGTGCTGGCGCTCACCGGCGCCGGAGCTGCGTGCCTCGCGCTGGGCCTGCTGTGGAGCCTGGTGTTCCCGATCATCAAGCTGCTGTGGACGAGTTCGTTCGTGCTGGTGAGCGGGGGCTTCGGCTTGCTGATGCTGGCACTGTTCTATTGGATCATCGACGTGAAAGGGTGTCGCCGGTGGGCGTTCTTCTTTACCGTGATCGGGATGAACTCGATTGCCGTTTACGTCGCCACCATGCTCTTCAGTTTCCAGCAAATTGGAAACATCTTCGTCGGCAGCCTGCTTCCGCGCATTCGGCCCTGGGACGGTTTCGTCGAGGCCTCCGCCGCCTTCGCCGCCGTCTGGCTGGTGCTGTACTGGATGTACCGCACCAAGACGTTCGTGAAGCTGTGAAAAGTCCAGGACCGGCCCGAGCGGCCGGCCCTGGGGAGTGACGCCCCTTAGAAATGCAGCTTCATGCCGAACTGGATGATGCGCATCGGCAGACGTAAACTGCGGATTTCGCCCATGCGCGTCGAGTCCGGAATCACCGAATCCTGGGTCGCCCAGCCGATTGCCCGCGCAGCGTACAAAGTGCCGGGCGGAACGTCAGAAAGCAAATTCCTGCTATGCGAGCGAAACCGGAATGAATAGAAACAGCTTCCTTCGAAGGTCAACTTGGACATCATCAAATAGTGAAAACCGTCATCATAGCAGTCTGGTGGGCCGCCTGGCAGGCAACAGCGGTGCCGGCTCTCCTCGCTCAGGTGCCGGGCCCGGAGGTTACGACCAGCCATGCGGCCCCCCGGCTCCTCCTCATGGGCGATGGGGCCACCTCCGGGCCAATGGCGTCTGCGACCAGGACCGGGGCGGCGGTGGTGGACGCTTCTGCCACCGCGGCGGCCGGCTCTCCGCCGCCCGCTCCAGCCGGCTTCACCTGGCAGGCCATCCCGGAACTGAGCGACGAGTTTGACGGCGGCGCTCTGGACGAGCAGAAGTGGCTGCCCAAGCACGCCTACTGGAACGGCCGGGAGCCGAGCGCCCACGATCCCGCCAACGTGTCGGTGAAGGACGGTATGCTCCGCCTGCGCAACACCACCAGGGTCACCACCCTCGAGGGCATCAAGAACCCGGAAAAGGACGTGTGGCTGCAGGCCGCCTGCATCTCGTCCCGCGGCCCGAAAGCCTCGTACGGTTATTACGCGGCCCGCCTGAAGGCGTCGAAGCTCTGCATGACCTCGTCGTTCTGGTTCCAGGGCAAGTACAGCGAGATCGACGTGGTGGAACAGCTCGGGGTCTCGCGCAAGAACCCCGCAAAGGACCGGCTGATGCTGATGAACACCCATTTCTTCACCGACGGCTGGAGAAAGGACAAAGCCACGCCGAAGTCCTGGCAGATGCCCACCGGTTCCGCTGACACTTTCCACGTCTATGGCGTGTGGTGGAAGGACCCGAGCACGGTGTGGATGTACCACGACGGCCAGAAGGTGGCGGAACTCACCACGGGCGGCCCCTTCAAGGAACCGCAGTACCTGTTCTTCGACACCGAAGTCTTCACCTGGGAGGGCCTGCCCACCATCGAGTCGCTCAATGACCCGGCACGCAACACCATGCTCGTGGACTGGGTGCGCGCTTGGAAGCTGGTGAAGAACGCCAATGCCGCCGTGGAAAACACCCTCGCCGATCCCCGTTGCCGTTTCCTTTCCAGCTTCAACTGGGAAGGAATCCATCATAACCAAGCTGCCCTTGCCGCCATCCGCCAGGTGGTTGCCGCGAGCGCAACCAAGCATTAAAACCAGTGGAAAGCCGCCGACGCCGATGATTGAGCCTTTCTCGCGAAGCTAAAATCTTTGAACACAAAACCATGCGTACCGAAACAGCAACTGCACCGTGTCCGCCAGGTCCCGCCTGCCGTGATGTTGTCAGTCGGACCGAGCGCCGGGCTCTGGTGGAAGCCGAGTTCCGCCGCCGCTATGACCGCGCGCCCTCGCTCTGGTGCCGCGCGCCAGGCCGGGTGGATTTGATGGGCAGCCACACCGACTACAACCTCGGCTACGTCCTCACCCTGCCCATCGGCTGCGACACCTGGATTGCGGCCCGTCCGCGCGAGGACCGCACGGTGTGCCTCTATTCCCTGAACCTGGAAGCGGAAGCCAGCTTTGGCCTCGACCGTGTCGTCTCCGATCCGCAGGCGCGCTGGAGCAACTACGTGCGCGGCGTGGCGCAGGTTTTGCAGACCGAGGGCTTGAAGCTCAACGGCTTCGACGGTGTCATCCATAGCACCGTGCCGATGAGCAGCGGCTTGAGTTCCTCGGCTGCGCTGGAGTGCGTCACCGCTACCGTGTTCGAGGCGTTGGGCGGCTGGAAACTCGACCCGGTGAACAAAGCCTTGCTCTGCCAACGGGCGGAGAACCAGTTCGTCGGCGTGAACTGTGGCATCCTCGACCAATACACCTCGTGCGCGGGCCAGGAAGGCTGCGCCCTGCTGCTTGACTGTCGCGACCTTTCCAGTCGCCCCGTGAAACTAGCCGACGGAATCAAGGTCGTGATTGGCGACACGAAGTCAAAGCGTGAACTGGCTGGCTCGGAATACGGCCAGCGGCGCGCGCAGTGCGAGGAGGGGGCACGAAGACTCGGGGTCCAGGCGCTGCGGGAAATCTCGCTGGAACAGTTCAATGCCCGCGAACGCGAATTGCCATCCGAGGTCGCGAAGCGTTGCCGATTCATCGTCGAAGAGAACGACCGGGTCCTGAAACTAGGCGCGGCATTGAAAGCTTTCGACCGCCAGGCCATCCGGCAGCTCACCGCCGCCTCCTTCCGCGGCGCGTGCGACCTCTACGAAATCGGCGCGCCCGCCATGCACACCATGACCGAGGCGATGCTCGCCGCTCCTGGAGTCATTGGCGCCCGACAGGCCGGCGCCGGGTTCGGCGGCTGCCTGGTCGCCTTCGTCGAGGAAGCCAGCGTGGATGCTTTCGCCGCGTCCGTGCGGCACGCCTACTTCGCCGCCACGCAAACGCAGCCTGAGGTCTATCTCGTCCAAGCCGCCGCCGGCGCGGGCTTGCTCCCCCAAACGCCGGACGCCCCGGATGCCCATCACCGTTCTGGATTCCTTACTGCGTCAATTGGAAAGACGGCGGCCCGGCATTCTCCCCATCCAAGTCGGCCCGGGCGGACGCATCGGCCCAAGGATTCCATAATCCGGAACCCAGAACCTAACTAACACAATATGACAGCCACCCTCACACGGAACCCGGCCTTGGAAAACAGGGACTGGCCTTTCAACCGCACTTACATCTTCAGCATCTCCCTCATTGCCGCCCTGGGCGGTTTGATGTTCGGATATGACTGGGTGGTGATTGGCGGCGCTGAGTTGTTTTACGAAAAGTACTTCAACCTCACCTCGGCGTTGCAGGTCGGCTGGGCGATGAGCAGCGCGCTGGTGGGCGCCCTGGCTGGCGCGTTCTTTGCCGGGGCGTTGAGCGACAAATTCGGGCGCAAACCGCTCCTGCTGTTTTCCGGTTTCTTGTTCGTCGGCACGTCAATCGGCACCGGCCTGGCGCCCACGTTCCCACTGTTTGTCGCCAACCGGCTGCTCGGCGGCCTGGCGATTGGCATCGCCTCAAACCTCTCACCCCTCTACATCGCCGAGATTGCGCCCGCCCCCATGCGTGGCCGATTGGTTTCCGTTAACCAACTCACCATCGCCATCGGGGTCGTGGCGGCGCAATTCGTGAATTGGCTCATCGCTCGGCCAACGCCCCCGGGAACGACCGTGGACCAAATCCCTTTCGATTCGTGGAATGTCCAAACCGCGTGGCGTTGGATGTTCGGGGTGACCGCTGCGCCGGCGGCGGTCTTCTTTATTTCCATGTTCTACGCGCCGGAAAGCCCCCGTTGGCTCGCTAAGAAGGGCCGCTCGGATCGGGCCAGGGCGGTCTTGGGCAAGATCGGCGGTGCTGACTACGCCGAATTCTCCGTGAAGGACATCGAAGCCACGCTGGTCAACGAGATTGACAAAGTTGACTTGCGCGAACTGCTCGATCCCAAGATGCTCAAAATCCTGCTCGTCGGTGTGGTGCTCGCCGTCTTCCAGCAATGGTGCGGTATCAACGTGATCTTCCAGTACGGTTCGCGCATCTTCGCCGATGCGGGCTACGCCGTGTCGGGCATCCTTTTCAACATCGTTATTACCGGCATCGTGGCCGTGCTCATGACCTTCGTCGCGATTGGCACCGTGGACCGCTGGGGCCGTCGCATCTTGATGTTGAGCGGAGCGATTGGCCTGACGGTCATTTACTTGTTCACCGGCCTGGCTTATTATCACGGGCTGAAGGGCCCCGTGCCGGTCGCTCTCGTGGTGGCGGCCATTGCCTGTTATTGCTACTCGCTGGCGCCGATTACCTGGGTCATCCTCTCCGAGATCTTTCCCAACCGCATTCGCGGCGCAGCCATGTCGGTCTCAGTGGTGGCGTTATGGCTGGGCAATTTCCTGCTTTCTCAGACTTTTCCGAAGATGTATCAGAGCCTGGGCTTGGCGAAGTGTTTTTGGGTGTATGCCGGCATCTGTTTTCTCGGGTTTTTGTTCATCTGGCTGCGGCTGCCCGAAACCAAAGGCCAGACCCTCGAGGAAATCCAACGCGCCTTGGTGGATTAGCGAGTGGAACCGGTTGGCCAGTTCGCCCACCCGCGGCACGAAGTCCAGAAGCCAAAAGCTCGCTGTCACCACCTCGTCCGCCACCAAGCCCGCGTGGCGGAACCGGATTGCTTCAAACGAAGTCTCGCTCATCACCAGCCGACTGGAGCAAACGCGCCGGTAGATGCCGGCGCGCATCTCATACGCACCGCACTTGTCGTGCGAGATGAGCAGCGCCAGTTCCACGTTCCACTCTTCCAGCGTCTGCACCAGCTTGGCGCGGATGTCTAGCGGATTATTCTCTGGTTAAGGATGAGGGCTTGCCGGCGCTCTCGAACCGCCCGGCGCATAGTCAGCGGGAGTCCCGCCGAGTCGGGACGCTCTAAACGCTTCGCGCCGTCCTGCGTCACAACGCGGGTTGGGGCCAGGGGTTTTTGTTTGAAATACGCCTGAGGGCCGGCGCTTGTTTTTGCACACGCGCTGCCCCTTGCCTCATCTGACCACCTCGAAGGCAAACCCCTTCAAGTACTCGGTCTCCGGAATCATCGGAATGACGGGGTGGTCGGGGGCTTGGGAGAAGGTGGCCACGCGGCGCAGCACACGGCGGGCGTCGAAAGCGGCCGCGAGCAGGGTGTCCTGGAACAGGGCGGCGTTCACGTGGTGCGAGCAGCAGAAGGTCGCCAGGGTGCCGCCCGGCCTGAGCAGCTTCAGGGCCCGGAGATGGATTTCCTTATAGCCGCGCAGGGCATCGGGCACCGAGGCGCGATTTCGCGTGAAGGAGGGCGGGTCCAGCACAATCAAATCCCAGCGGGGAATGATCCTTTCGTGCGGCGGCGTCACGGTTTGGGCCTTGAGCCAGTCAAACACGTTCACGGCTTCAAAGGAGCACTGGCCGGCCAGGCCATTGGCGGCGGCATTGCGCCCGGCGGCGGCGATGGCCTCGGCGCTTTGGTCCAGCAGGTGAACGTGGGCGGCGCCGGCGCGGGCGGCGTGGAGCCCGAACCCGCCGAGAAAGCAGAAGCAATCCAGCACCTGCCCGCCGTGGGCCAGTTCGGCCACCCGGCGGTAATTGACCTGCTGGTCCAGGTAGAGGCCAGTCTTCTGGCCGCCCAGGACATCCACTTCAAATTGCAGGCCATTGAGCTGGACGGAGACCGGGCCTGCAAGCTGGCCGGCCAGGATTCCGTTTGCGTCGGGCAGCCCCTCGAATTTGCGCGTGGAGACTTCGTTGCGCTCGACAATGGCGCGCGGGGAAAACAGGCCCTGCAAAGCGGCCACAATCATCGGCTTGCGCTGCTCGAGGCCGAGCGCAGAGGTCTGCACGACCAGCACGTCCTGGTATTTGTCTATCACCAAGCCGCTGAGGAAATCGCTCTCGGCGTTCACGACCCGGAAGGAAGTCGCCCCTGGCAAGTGCTTCTGCCGGACCGCCAGCGCCGCCCGAATCCGTTCTTCGAAAAACCGCTGGTTGACCTCCACGCGCTCGGGGGAAATCATGCGGACATTGATTTTGGATTTCGAGTTGTAAAATCCCACCCCGAGGAACCGCTGGCGATGGTCTTTGACCTGGACCACGCCGCCGTCGGCCGCCGGTTGGGTCAACCGGAGGACGGCCCCGTGATAAACCCAGGGGTGGCCCGCCACGATGCGGTCGGCCTCACCGGGCCTCAATAACACTGTTGGCAATGATTCCATAATCCGCTGGCAGACAATTCCATCGGAGCCGGAGTGTGTCTTAGGGTCGCGCGAACCTTCCTGCCCTGAACCGCCGGACTCCGAACTAATTCCAATTCGCGTTGGAATAAACATAAAGCCGGAACCGCCCGCGTGGAAAGCACTTTCGAAACAGTGCTGGGAGGCTTGAGGCAATACGCGGGGGCAGCAGCAAGACGCGCCCTCCGGATGCCCCGCCCTGATTCCCCGCTTGCCATTCGGCAGGCAGGACTTAAAGTCGCCAGGAGAATGAAAAGCTGGAAGTCAGAGGCACGCGGCCAAGGGGTCCGGTTGAGCAGGATTTTGAGCGCGTTTGGACTGCGGGCGAAGCATCCCACCGCATCACTATTTGGCGCGGCGGGGGAAGGCTCCCGTTGCTTTCCTGAGGAGGCAATTCTCCCTGGACCTTGGTTGCGGCTGCGCCGCGCCAAGGGAACTTGCCCTTGCGGTGCCTGGCTTGCCGCCGGCGGCCCGCGAAGGGCTGCGCTGCTGGGTTGGTGCTTGGCGGCGCTGTTCTGGATGCTTGGGGGGCCGATGCCGAGCCAGGCGCTGGAGCTCAAGGATGCGGTCGTGGTGTCTGGGCCCGAGCTTTCCGGGGCTGAGAGGCAAGCGGTGGTGATGCTCGTCGAGGAGGTGGAAAAGCGCACGGGCATCCGCTGGCCGGAAACGACCAACTGGCCGGCGGCGGCGGTCCCGGTGGTGGGCGTCGGCCTTAAGTCCGGGGTTCGTTCGTTCGCCGGAGGTTACGCGGAGGCCTTGCAGTCGCTGCCTGGGCCTGAGGGCGCGGAGGGTTACCGGCTGTGCGTAAGGAAGGGGCAGACGAGCCCCGGGGTTTTTATTTTAGGCAATGACGCGCGGGGCGTGCTCTTCGGGGTCGGCCGGCTGCTGCGCGAACTGCAGATGGCGCGGGGCCGGGCCGGAGTGCAGGATGATTTGGACATCGCCACGGCGCCCAAGTACCGGCTCCGCGGGCACCAGCTTGGCTACCGCCCGAAGTGCAATTCCTATGACGCTTGGGACTTGCCCACCTGGGAGCAGTACTTCCGCGACCTGGCGGTCTTTGGCTGCAACGCGGTCGAATTGATACCGCCCCGCTCGGATGATGACGCCCAGAGTCCGCATTTTCCCCGGCCGCCGCTGGAGATGATGGCGGGCATGTCCCGGCTGGCGGCGCTCTATGGCCTGGACGTCTGGGTCTGGTATCCGGCGCTGGACCAGGACTATGCCGATGCCAAGACCGTGGAATCGGCGCTGCGCGAGTGGGGCGGAGTCTTCGCGCAGTTGAGCCGTCTGGACGCGGTGTTCGTGCCCGGCGGGGACCCTGGCCACACCCGGCCGAAGCACCTGATGGCCCTGTTGGAGAAGCAGACGCAGAACCTGCGCCGTTACCATCCAAAGGCGCAGATGTGGGTCTCCCCGCAAGGCTTCAACCAGCAGTGGCTCAAGGAATTCCTGGACATCCTCCAACGCGAGCAGCCGGGCTGGTTGAGCGGCGTGGTCTTCGGACCCCAGGTCCGCGTCAGCCTGGCCCGGTTGCGTGAACTGGTGCCGGCGCAATACCCCATTCGCCACTACCCGGATATCACTCACTCCCGCCAATGCCAGTACCCGGTGCCGGATTGGGACGTGGCTTACGCGGTGACCGAGGGGCGGGAGTGCATCAATCCCCGCCCCGAGGGCGAGGCGGCCATCTTCCGCCACACCCAGCCCCAAACCATCGGGTTCCTGACCTATTCGGAGGGATGCAATGACGACGTCAATAAAGTGATCTGGAGCGCGCTGGGCTGGGACCCGGAGGCCAGCGTGCTGGACATCCTCCGGCAATATAGCCGCTACTTCCTTGGGGAACGCTACACCGACAATTTCGCCCAGGCCTTGCTGGCCCTGGAGAGAAGCTGGCAGGGCCCTCTGCTCGCCAACGGGGCCGTCGATGGCACCCTGGCGCAACTACAGGCCCTCGAAAGAGCAGCCTCGCCGGCCGACCTGAAAAACTGGCGCTTCCAACAGGCGCTCTTTCGCGGTTATTACGACGCTTACATTCGCCACCGCCTGATTTACGAGACGGATTTGGAGGCGCAGGCGATGGCCTGCCTGCGGACCGCCCCGGTCATCGGTGTGGCCGGCGCCATTGCCGACGCCCAAGGGATACTGGGCCGGGCGTTGCGGCAACGGGTCAACGCGGACTGGCGCCTGCGCATCTGGCAGTTGGCCGAGGCCCTGTTCCAGAGCATCGGCATGCAGTTGAGCGTGGACAAATACAAGGCGATCGCCGTGGACCGCGGGGCGAGCCTGGACACCCTGGATTTTCCCCTCAACAACCGCCTTTGGCTTGAGGAACGGTTCGCCCGCATCCGCAACCTGGCGTCCGAGCCGGAGCGGCTCAAGGCGCTGGCGGAAATCCTCCAATGGACCAATCCGGGGCCGGGCGGATTCTACGACGACCTGGGGAACGCGGCCTGCCAGCCCCATTTGCAGCGCGGCCTCGGTTTCACGGCCGACCCGGGCTGCTACCAGTCCTGCCGCGTCGACTTCGAGGAAGACCTCGTGGTCGATAGCCCGGACGAAGATGCCGGGACGGCGCGGCGGCTCTCCTGGATGGACCATGCAGAAACGCTCTACGACACCCCGCTCCGCATGGCCTATGCCGGCCTCGACCCCGGAGCGCGCTACAAAGTCCGCGTCCTTTATGGCGGAGACAGTCCCAGACGAAAGCTCCGCCTGGTCGCCAACGACTCGCTCGAGGTCCACCCCTACCTCGCCAAGCCCCGCCCTTTCAAGCCGCTGGAATTTGCCCTGCCCCACGCTGCGACCCGGGAGGGGAAGCTGACGCTCAGTTGGTTCGGCGAACCCGGCCTGGGCGGCAACGGGCGTGGCTGCCAGGTCTCAGAAGTCTGGCTGCTGAAAGAGACCGCGCCCCCCGGGCACGGAACAACGGGAGACCATTTCCTGGTGCGCTGAACGCAGCGCCGCGGAGCCGCAACCAAGGGGACATGGGAACTGAAACGGCCAACCGGCGTTGGCTGCGGTGAGAAGTCAGGCGCCGTGGTCATCGCTTCTGAACTCCTTCCCGCCAGTGACCCAGCCACCACTTACCATGTCGATCTTGATACGCGAAGAAACAGTCTCCCGTACCAAACAAAAGCAACTGTCCTGGCTTCCCATCCGTATGCTCGACACGCGCCGCGATACTTGGCAATCCCAAAACTTGATCCCAAAAGACGTGAGTGTAAGTCTGACAATATGAACCCGTGTAAATCGAACCGGATGGAGCACTCAGCAAGCGACGCAAAGTGCCCTCCGTGTCGCTGTGTGTTCTGAAGAGATTCGTGTCCGCCCACGTCAAGGCGATGCTGGCTATGTGGCCGCTAACGATATTCGACAATGCGCCGTGGTCTTTTGTGTCGCGGACAATGCCGAACTGTATGTTACAAGGTGGTCCGTTTGTGCCGGCCGGTTCTGGCGTAACACCCGCACGGCGAGCATCTCTAGGCAGGTCGGGCGCTGGCACAATCGGTGGATCGAGGAAGGTGAAGCTGACGCCGGTCGCGTTGGTAATCTCCGCCGCAAGGACACCACGACAGAACAATACTGCTCCTGCAACAAGCTGAATGGCCCGTTTCATATCCGAAATGGTTGGTGACACCAAAGGGCATCGTAAGGTGTCCCTGGTCAACTGCAACCGGAAATTGTGCCCCAAAATATTCTTTTAGCCAACCGATGTTAAAACGTCGTAGGAAAGGGTCAAACCATAGTGTTGCGCCTTTGATTCGCAGCCCCATCAGGTCTCCGTCATTCCCGGCCCGGGCGACCCTCCGAGCCGGTTCGATAACTCATGCGGCGCCATACGCGGACCCGATTCACAATTTGCAGTCTGCAATCTTCAAAAGTGAAGACGAATGGGCCAGCGCAGGCGCTCATCGCCCGGCTCGAAACGGCAGCTTACCAGGTCGCGGATCATGGGGACAAGTTCACCCAGGGACTCGGCCTGCGTTGCCATCTCGGGGTCATGGCAGGTGGCGACCAGCCAGTTCCCGTCCTGCTCGACCCGGAAGGAGAGTTCTTTCATGCGCGCAGCCTGGCTCAAGCCGCCCGTCGTATCAAGCTCCGGGCAGCCAAAGCTGCCGACTCACCCAAGTCGCTTTGCCAGCCGGCCGTTGCCAAACCACCGAGACTCGCTAAAGTAGCGGCATGATTCGTGACGACATGAAACCGCTGGCTATTGTTTTCACGACCTCCGCCGCTATGCTCACAGCCGCCGCTCAAACCAGTAACCTGTCTTTTGCCCCCGACCTGATCATCCTCAACGCCTCCGTCCACACGATGGACGCAGCGCGGCCGACCGTCGGCGCGGTGGCGCTTGCCGGCAACCGCATTGTCGCCCTTGGCGCCACGCCGGAGGTTCGGGCGCTGGCCGGACCTCGCACCCGTGTGCTCGATGCCGCCGGCAAGTTGGTGCTGCCCGGTTTCAACGACGCCCACGTGCACTTCCTCACGGGCGGATTCTCGCTGGCAAACGTGGATTTGCGCGAGGCCAGGTCGCCCGCGGAAATGGCCCGCCGCCTGGCTGACTACGCGCAGCGACTCCCCCAAGGCCGCTGGATTCTGGGCGGAGACTGGGACCACGAGAAGTGGCCCGGCGCCCCGCTGCCGACCAAAGAAATGATCGATGCTGCCACGCCCGACCACCCGGTCTTCGTCAATCGGCTCGACGGCCACATGGCCCTGGCCAACAGCCTGGCCCTCAAACTGGCGGGCATCAGCAGCAAAACCAGGGACCCGTCAGGCGGTGTCATCGTGCGCGACCCCAGGACCGGGGAACCGACCGGCATCCTGAAAGACGCCGCCCAGGATTTGGTCGAGCGCGCGGTGCCGGCAAAGAGCTTCCAAGAGAAGCATGTCGCCGCCCGCGCGGCCACGGACCACGCCGCGGAAGTCGGCGTGACCAGCCTCACCGATATGTCGGCCGGCGAGGACGTGGGCCTCTACCAATACATGCTGGAGCGCGGCGAACTCAAGACGCGCATTTACGCCATCCGCTCGATCCTCTCCTGGGAAGTGCTGGCCAAGGCGGGCGTCCGCGCCCCTTTCGGCGGCGACATGCTGCGGATTGGCGGCCTCAAAGGCTTCGCCGACGGCAGCCTGGGCTCGTCCACGGCGCTGTTCTTCCAGCCCTATGAGGACGCGCCGGAGACGCGCGGGCTGCTCTCCGACCAGATGCTGCCCGAGGGCGCCATGCGCAAACGAGTGGCAGGCGCCGACCAAGCCGGCCTCCAGGTCATGATCCATGCCATCGGCGACGAAGCCAACCGGCGCATCCTCGACCTCTACCAGGCCGTAGCCGAGCAATACGGCCCCCGCGACCGCCGCTTCCGCATCGAGCACGCCCAGCACTTGCGGCCCGCCGAAATCCCCCGCTTCGGCGCCCAGCAAGTCATTGCCTCCATGCAGCCCTACCACGTGGCCGACGACGGGCGCTGGTGCGAAAAACGCATCGGCCCGGAGCGTGCCAAAGGCAGCTATGCCTTCCGCTCCCTGCTCGCCGCCGGGGCCGTCCTGGCCTTCGGTTCGGACTGGACGGTCGCCCCGCTCAATCCGCTGGCAGGCATCAAGGCGGCCGTTACCCGCCAGACGCTCGATGGCAAACACCCCAACGGCTGGCTGCCAGAGCAGAAGCTCACCGTCGCTGAGGCCGTCCGCGCCTTCACCGTCGGCTCCGCCTACGCCGAATTCGCCGAGCAAGTCAAGGGGACCCTCACCCCCGGCAAACTGGCCGACCTCGTCATGCTGGACCGCGATATTTACCAAATCGAGCCGGCGGATATAGACCAGGCGCATGTGGTGCTGACGATCGTCGATGGGCGGGTGGTGTTTGAGCGGGTGAAATGAATATGGGCAAACCCAGGGCGGCAGGGGCGAACCAGCAAACTGGAGGCTGGCCGCGACTGACGCAAGCTGCAAGCGGGCGCCACGACGCGGGCGCGGCGCCTTCTTGCAAAGTCGCCGGCGCCCGGTTAGGTTGTCTGCCAGAACGAAAGTGACAGTGAATATGAAACGACGTGTGATTTACGGGGCGGTGGCCCTGGTGCTGTGCGTGAATTTCCTGATCGGCGCGCGCTTCTACCTCAAGGCGGCCGAGAAGGATTCCGCCTACCCGAGCCTCGAGCTTTTCTCCTACGTCATGGAGCGCGTCCGCAAGGACTACGTGGACGGCCAGAAGCTGACCTACCAGGAACTGGTCTATGGCGCCCTCAAAGGCATGCTCAGCACGCTGGACCCGCACAGCGAGTTCCTGGACGCCGAGAAATACCGGGAGCTGCAGAACGACACCCAGGGGGCCTTCGGCGGCCTGGGCATCAGTATTTCAATGAAGGACAATGTCCTGACCGTCGTTGTCCCCATGACCAACACCCCCGCCTTCCGGGCTGGCATCCTCTCGGGCGACCGGATCGTGAAAATCGACGGCAAGAGCACCGAGAAAATGACGAGTGATGATGCCATCCGGAGCTTGCGCGGCGAACCCGGCACCGAGGTCCGGCTCACCATCTTCCGCCCCGCCTCCAACCAGTCCCGGGAATACAAGCTGACCCGCGCCCTGATCAACGTGGATATGGTCACCGACCTCAATGGGCGCAAGGAATTCAAGCTGGGCGAAAACAAGCTCGGCTATGTCCGGCTGGTCCAATTCGGCGAAAAAACGAGCGACGACCTGGAAACGGCGCTGCGGCGGCTGAAAAAGCAGGGCCTGCAGGGCTTGGTCCTGGATTTGCGCTGGAACCCGGGCGGCTTGCTCGATCAAGCGGTTGATGTCTGCTCGAAATTCCTGCCCAAAGGCCAGTTGGTCGTTACGACCGAGGGCCGCAACCCCAATCAGGACTCCCGGCGTCACGCCAATGGCCACGACGAACTCAACGGCCTGCCCATGGTGGTGTTGGTCAACCTCGGCAGCGCCAGCGCCTCGGAAATCGTCGCCGCCTGCCTCCAGGATTTGCATCGGGCGGTCATTCTGGGCGAAAAGACCTTTGGCAAAGGCTCCGTCCAGAGCATCCTCCCGCTCCAGGACGGCTCGGCCCTGCGCCTGACCACCGCCAAATACTATACCCCCAGCCATAAAGTCATTCATGAGGAGGGCATCACCCCGGACATCTCCGTCCCCTTAAGCCTCGAGGAGGACCGCGCCATCCAAATCCAGCACACCCCCGGCGGGGTCCAAAGCCTCGACGACAAAGACCGCCAGCGGGTATTGGAGACCCGCGACCCCCAACTCGACCGCGCCCTGGACCTCCTGAAAGGCATCACCCTCTACTCCCTCCGCTCGCCCCTCCCCGAACAGCGGGTCGCCCAGACCCGCAAGTGACACGCTCACCCGTTAAGCGGGTCAAGGAAGTTAAATGCTGCTGGCTTTTGAAACTTCGTGCGACGAGACGTGCGCGGCCCTGGTCCATCACGGGCGGGTCCTGGCCAACGTAGTGTCATCCCAGGTCCGAGTGCACGCCCAATACGGGGGCGTGGTGCCGGAACTGGCGGCGCGCGAACATCTCCGCAACCTGCTGCCGGTAGCGCGTGCCGCCTTGCGCCAGGCCAACGTGAGCGTCGCCCAAATCGAGGCGGTGGCCGCCACGCAGGGCCCGGGTTTGCCCAGTGCGCTGCTGGTGGGATTTAAGGCCGCCCAGGCGGTGGCGTTTGTTTTGCGGCGGCCTTTCTTCGGCATTCACCACCACGAAGCCCACCTTTATTCGCCCTGGATTGAGGGTGCTCCGCCCGCCGCGGATTTTTCGGAATTCCAGCCGAATGTCTCGCTCATCGTCAGCGGCGGCCATACGATGCTGGTGCATGTCGAAAGGGAATTAGAGCACCGGCTGCTCGGCTCGACCGTGGACGATGCGGCGGGCGAGTGTTTCGACAAGGTGGGCAAGCTCCTGGGCCTGCCGTACCCGGCCGGCCCGGAAATCGACCGCTTGGCCGAGCAGGGGGACCCCGGGGCCTGGGGCTTTCCCAGGCCCATGCTCAACGAGCCGCACGACGACTTCAGCTTCAGCGGACTGAAGACCGCGGTGCGCTATTTCCTGCGGGACCATCCGGGCCTCTGCGATGACCTGCAACGCCTGGCCGACTTATGCGCCAGCGTTCAAGCGGCGATCGTGGAGGTGCTCGTGACCAAGACCGTGCGCGCCGCCCGCCGGTTGCGCGTTGGCTGTCTCACCGCTTCCGGTGGCGTCACCTGCAATCGCGCCCTCCGGCACGCCCTGGCGGCCGCTTGCGCCCGCCAGGGGCTCAAGCTGCGGCTGGCCCAGGCCAGTCTCTGCACCGACAACGCCGCCATGATCGGCGTGGTGGCGGAGCGAAAGCTGATGCGCCAGGCCGGGGAGACTTCGCCCGCGGCGGAGGTTCTCCCAAACTGGCCGCTGGGGTGAGCCGCCTGGCAGGGACGGCTCCTTCTGGTCTCCAATCTTCTTGTCTCCAATTTTTCCGTCAGCTTTCTGTTTCGGTTGCCGCTCCGCCGCGCCAAGAAACATTGCCGGCGGCAGTCACCTGGCCTCCAGGCGGGGCACCCGTTGGAATTCGAGAGGCTCCTCAGTGGGTTTGCGCCTGAGATTCTCCTGCCGCATCGCCATCTCCGCCATCATCGTTTCGGCACTGTCATAGCGGGTGAAACCGTCGGGCGGCAGGAACAGCCGGCTGGAGGGCGCCTCCAGCCTGAGCTTTGAGGCATTGACCGCCAGCGGCCGCCCGGGCGCCGCAGTGACAATGCAGATGGGGAACCCTTTCAAATCGGCGGCGCGCCAGACCCGGAACAGCGCCCTCGTGCCATTGTTCGAAGCCACCTCGACCTCGGTTTGCTGGCAGGGGTGGCCACCGGCCCTTTCCGGCGCGGGCCGGGAGGCGCGGACCACTACATTGGTGGCCTGCACAGGTGAGGAAATCGGCGCGTAGCCTTGCAGCGCCTCGCTCAGCAAGTACCCCCGCTGCCCTGCCGCGTCCCAGATGAAACTGAAGCCCCGCTTCGCGAAGCGCTTGCCGGCCAGGGAGTTGGCATCAGGCACAAACAGCAATTGGGTCCCTCGGCCCAGCAGTTCCCCGGCAACTCTTTCCCCAGGATTGGCGGGCGAGCCGACGCTCATCACCACGTGGCAGGAGAACCCGGAGGCGTTGGTCAGCAGCACGGCCATCGGGCCGTTGAGAAAAGCCGGCGCTGGCGGCGGAATCAGTCCAATCCGATCCTTGTTGCGCGAGTGGGCGCAGCCGGCGCCGGCCAGCGCCACGGCCAGCGCCCACCAGCCAAGCCGGCCAAGGCCGGCTAACCGCAATTCGCGCGGCCTTCTCCTCAGGTATTGATTCGCAGTTCGCATGGGCGCACTACATACCCCAAATCGCTCCCCGCGTCGAATCCAGAAATCAGTTGAAGTTTTGAGTCGGCGCCTCGCACTTTCTTAACCTGTTTAACTCGTTTAACCTTTCGGTTGCCGCCCCGCCGCCCTGTGCCCTATAGTGCCCTCATGGTTCATGTTGGCGTTGGTTACGACGTCCACGCCCTCGTCCAGGGCCGAAAGCTCATCCTTGGCGGCGTGGAAATCCCGCACCCCAAGGGACTGGATGGACACTCCGATGCGGACGTGTTGATGCACGCCATTTGCGATGCCATTCTCGGGGCGCTGGGGGAGGCGGATATCGGCCACTTTTTCCCGAACACCGACCCGCGCTGGCGCGGCGCCCCCAGCCGGCTCTTCCTGAACGAGGCCGCCCGGCTGGCGGAATCGCGCCAGGGCACAATTGTCAATGTTGACGCCACCCTCATTGCGCAGCAGCCCAAGCTCCTGCCCCATATCCAGCAAATGAAAGCCAACATCGCCGCCGCCCTCCGGCTCAACTCCCGCCAGGTCGCAATCAAGGCCACCACCAACGAGCATTTGGGCTTTATTGGCCGGGACGAAGGCATCGCCGCCCTGGCGGTGGCGAGCGTGGATTTGCCGTGAATCGCTTATTCCAACGAGCGTTCAAGATGGCACTAAGGCGCGCAGGACTTTGGGCCTCTGGCGAGGCGCGAGCGAGGCGCATATCCGCAGCGATCTGCAACGAGCGAGCAACGAAGCCAGAGGCCCAAAGGACAAGCGAATTAGTGCCATCTTGAACGTGAATTGGAATTGGTCCGAAGGCCTTGGCAGCGCACTCTAAAGCCATGGCGGCCAAAGCGGAGATCAGTTGGAAACGAATGACCGGCGAGGGCCTCCGCCTCCAGGTCTATGCCCGGCACGTGGGGCAGGAATGGCGTTTTTTTGTCCGCCAGCGCCGCTACGACCAGTGGCAGGCCCTGGCCCACCCGCCCTTGGAGGATTGGCTGGAACTCCTCGACGCCGTCCAGCGCCGCATCAACCGCCGCCGCCTCCCGCCCGAAGAGGCGACGCGCGTTAAAAGAACCATCCAGCAACGGTTCCCGGAGGCGGACATGGCCCGATTAGCCTTTCGGACGTTAAAGCCCTAAACCGTTGAAGCGGGAAGGCGCTGCGCCTGGGCTGAGGAAGGCTGGCGGTTTCAACCCATTTAGCTTTTTTAACTTATTAACCCTGTTAACCCTTCCACGCTTCAACGGTTTTAACGCTTCCACGCTTCCGCGCTTTTAATCCCAATCAGTTTTTCCCTGACACACGCCCTGTCGTTGCCTACAGTCCATGGGGTATGCGCAGACCGCCGCTCATATTGATCGCGCCGAACGTGGACCCGCAAGGCCAAGAGTTCAGTGAAGTGCGATTGACACCGGGTTCTTTACTGGCCAAGATAGTCGGGACGGTGGAACTGGGCGTCAATAGCACCCATCACCAGGCGGTCGGGCGCGTCGCCGGGCCCTTGAGAGTGGCCGCGGTGAGCGCGGACCCGGTGATCGAGGGGTTGGAATTGAAGCCGGGCGCCGCGCATTGGCTGCCGTTCCTGTTGAGCGTGCAGTTTCACCCGGAACGCCTGGCGGACCGCTATCCCGAGCCGCAGGCGCTGTTCGGCGCGTTCACCCGCGCCTGTGTTCCGAGCCGTGACAAGTTCTTATGAAGGGCAACGTCCTGATAGTTGACGACGAGCAAGACTGGCGCAACACCTTGACGACGCTCCTGGCGGAGCATTACCAGGTCGCCACCGCCGAAAACGGCGCCGCCCTCCAAAAGGCCCTCGCCCAGGGGCAGCCCGACCTGGTGCTGCTGGACGTCAAGCTGCCGGATGCCGACGGCCTGGACCTGCTGCCGCAACTCAAAAAACACTGGCCCGATACCCAAGTGATTGTCCTGACCGGCGCCCCCACTGAAGACGAGGCCATCTCCTGGGCGGTCGAAGCCATCAAGCGCGGTGCCTTCAATTTCCTCCGCAAGAACGTGCAGTTCGACGGCGAGAAGCTCCTGGCCGATGTGCAAAACGCCATTGAGCACCGGCGCCAGAACGAAGAGGCCAGCACCCTGCGCCGCGCCCTCGAAACCATGAGCGGCACCCCTTCGCCCATCTTCCAGAGCGCCGCCATGCGCGACGTGGTCCGCACCACCGAACGCATCGCCGCCAGCGACGTGACCGTGCTCATCACCGGCGAAAGCGGCACGGGCAAGGAAGTCATCGCCGACCTCCTCCATGCCCTCAGTGCCCGCAGCAAAGGCCAAATCATCAAGGTCAACTGCGCCGCCCTGCCCCGCGAACTCATCGAAAGCGAGTTGTTCGGCTCCGTCCGCGGCGCCTTTACCGGCGCCCACGCCGACCGCGAAGGCCTTTTCCGCCAGGCCGAAGGCGGCACGCTGCTTTTGGACGAAATCTCCGAGATGCCGGTGGACACCCAGAGCAAGCTCCTGCGCGTCCTCCAGGATCAGGAGGTCCGGCCGGTCGGCGGCAAGACCAGCTACAAGACCAACTGCCGCATCATCGCCTCCACCAATCGCACACCCCAGGAGGCCATCCAGGACGGCAAGCTGCGCGAGGACTTGTTTTATCGCATCAGCGCCATCTCCGTCCACCTGCCCCCCTTGCGCGAGCGCCGGGAGGACATCCTGCCCCTGGCCAACGCCTTCCTCAAACGCTTCGCCGCCCAGGCCAACCGCACCCTCACCGGCTTCAGGCCGGCGGCCATCGAGCGGTTGACCGCCTTCGATTGGCCGGGCAACGTCCGCCAGTTGCAGAATGAAGTCCAGCGGGCGGTCCTGCTCTGCGAGGGCGCGGAAATCGATGCCAGCGACCTCTCCATTTCGCAAACCAGGTCCGCCGCCGGGGACACCGGCGACACCAGTTTTACCCTGCTCGAAGGTGTCGAGCGGAACGCGATTGTCCAGATGCTCAAGGCCACTGGGGGCAACAAGCTCGAAACCGCCAAGCGCCTCGGCATCGGCCGCCAAACGCTCTATAACAAGATCAAAGCCTACGGAATTGAGGTCTAGCCGCAGGACCTGACCCGCCCTTCTCGCAACTCGGCGCCGCCGCAACCAAAGGAGCCCCCACGCCGCGCCCCCGCGTTCCCTCTCCGTTCCGCCGCGCTGACCATTCTTCATGTCCCAACCTGAACCCCGGTTATGAATCGGCGGTATGACTTGGATTGGCTGCGCGTGATCGCTTTCGCACTGCTCATGCTGTTCCACAGCGGCATGTTGTTCAGCACCTGGGACTGGCATGTGAAGAATCTCCAAACCAGCGCCGCCTTTGATCAGGTCATGGGCTTTGTGCATCAATGGCGCATGCCGCTGCTGTTTTTCATTTCCGGTTCGGCGGTGTGGTTTGCCATGGAACGCTACTCCACCTGGCGCTATTTCCTCGAGCGCCACAAGCGTCTGCTCCTGCCGCTGCTTTTCGGGATGCTGGTCATCATCCCACCCCAGGTCTATTGCGAGCGGCTTTATCACCGGCAACAATACGATTCGTTTTGGGACTTTTATGGCACCGTCTTCACCTCCGGTTCCTACCCCCGGGGGAACCTGTCCTGGCATCATCTTTGGTACGTGCCTTATATCTGGACCTATTCGATGATCACCCTGCCGTTGTGCGTCGGGCTGCGCTCCCGCCGGGGCCGCCGCTGCTTGGCTAGGATTCTCACGTGCCTGGCGCGCCCGTGGGTGCTCTTCCTGCTCTGGGTTCCCTCGGCTCTGTCAGATGCGATCTTGCGGCCCTTCTGGCCGCAGGATGGGAACAATCTCTTCCCGGACTGGGGCAACTTCTCGCACAAGCTGACCTTTTTTGTGGCGGGCTTCGTGCTGGCCTCGGGCACGGGCGTTTATGAGGCCATCGCGGCCCAGCGCCGCAAGTTCCTGCTGGCGGGCCTGCTGACGCTCGGACTGGTCTATGCGCCCTGGGTTTCCAACCGGCATCTTTCACCGGCGGCGCTCGCGGGCTACCGCGGCCTGGACAACTTCCATATCTGGATGTGGCTGCTGGCAGCGCTGGGCTACGGAAGACGCTATTTGAGTTTCAATCATCCCTTCCTGCGGTACGCCAACGAGGCGGTCTATCCTTTCTACATCCTCCACCAGACCGTGATCATCATCCTGGGCTATCACCTGGTTTATGCCAACTGGAGCATCGCCTTGAAATTCCCGCTCGTCCTTGGCGGCACGTTCCTGATCACCTGGGGCCTTTATGCCCTGGCCATCCGGCCATGGAACCTCCTGCGGCTGCCCTTCGGGATGAAATGGCTGCCTTCGCCCCCAAAGCTCTTACGCGCCAGTGGTTCCCTGCCAATATAGCGGTCCTGTTTCCATTATGCTCCTGCATGCCATCGGCTATCGGCTATCGGCTATCGGCTATCGGCTATCGGCTATCGGCTATTGGAATATAGCGGTCCTGTTTCTATTATGCTCGTGCACGCTATCGGCTATCGGCTATCGGCTATCGGCTATTGGAATATAGCGGTCCTGTTTCTATTATGCTCGTGCACGCCATCGGCTATCGGCTATCGGCTATCGGCTATTGGAATATAGCGGTCCTGTTTCTATTATGCTCCTGCACGTCCCGCCAAGGGAAGCTCGAGTCCCGCCAGTTCGAGGCCCCGTCGCTGGCCGGCAACCGGCTGGGCGTCTCCGCCTGGCAGCAACTCGCGGTCTATCTGCCCCCGTCTTACCAGGACCGCGCCCGGCGGTTCCCGGTGCTTTACTTCCTGCCGAATTTTGACAACCCCTTGTGGCGTTATACCGGGGGGGCTTACCAGGGATTTCACCTGCGGGAGGCCATGGACCGGCAAATCAAGCGCGGCGCGGCGCGGGAAATGATCATCATTGTCCCGAACACCCTCCATTTCCTGGGCGGAAGCTGCTACCGAAATTCACCCCTCACCGGCCATTGGGAGGATTACATCGTCAAGGACGTGGTGGACTATGTGGACGGGCATTTCAGGACCATTCCCTTGGCGGCCGCCCGCGGCCTGGCCGGGCACGGCATGGGCGGAACCGGGGCCTTGGAACTGGCGCTCAAGCATCCGGACAGGTTCAGTTGCGTCTATGCCATGAGTCCTGCGCTTTTTGACCAGAACGGGCTGAAAGAGATCGGCCTGCTGAGCGACCAGCAGATGCGTCATTGGCAGGCCAATCTTGAGAAGTGGCAGGGCCTGACGGAGGCTTCCCGGCGCAAGCGCTTCCGGGATTTCATTCAGAGCCGGCTCAACAGCCCCTCGCGGGAGGTCTTTTGGGAGGGGCTGCTTGTCTCTTACGCCGCCGCCATGGCGCCCGACCTGGCCCTGCCTTATCCGCACATCGCCTTCCCGCTTCCCGGCCTGCCGGCGGGTTCCCAGGCCGAGCTGCTCCGCCGCTATGAGAATGGCTTTGGCGGCTGGGACGACAAGCTGGCCCAATTCCTGGCCCGCGGCCGTTCCCTCAAAGCGATTACCATTGAGTATGGCCGCGACGACGAGTATCCCTGGCTCCGTCGCGGCGCCAATTACGTATCCGGGCTGATGCGTGCCCGGGGCTTGCCGCATGTCCTGGCCGTCCACGCGGGCGGCCATGACTCGACCCTGGGCCCGCGCCTGGAAACGGCCCTGCTCCCGGCCATGTCGAACGCCCTCCGGCACCAACCGTGAGTGCGACCTGCTCAGCGCCGCCGCAAGCGAGTTGGCAGGGACGCGGGCAATGAGATGCCGACCTGTCGCTTCAGGGGTCGAGTGGAGTGGAGGCGCGCCCAGTTTAGGCCGACGGCTTCCGTTGTTTCTGCTCTTTCGAGCATCGTGGCAAACAACCGCCAGGCCATGCCGAACGTTTCCTCCACCCCCTCTATT
>Ga0187850_10000756_pt1 | contig 40050 bp, 35 predicted proteins | sample June2016WEW_4_15_FD_132436 | JGI IMG/M metagenome (GOLD analysis project Ga0187850, IMG submission 132436) | Peatland microbial communities from SPRUCE experiment site at the Marcell Experimental Forest, Minnesota, USA - June2016WEW_4_150 | ecosystem: Environmental > Terrestrial > Soil >...
CCAGGGTCTCCCCGGGCCAGGGTCTGCTATAACTACTCGGCCCAACCATCCATTGCCGAGGCAGGACTTTCACCTGCAAGCATGTCAAAGACCGAAGGCTGCACCGCATCCTGACACTGCCCCTGAGGGCGGGCGGGGCGCCTGACAAGGCGGCAGGCCGGAGGCTGGAGGGTGGCCCTGAGGGCCGGGTCCACCTGCTGGTTGCCAAATCCAGGGGCGGAGGTTATTCTCTGGGGCATGATTTCCAAGCGCGAGAGAGCGACCATCACAGCGCTGGCGCGCCGTTATGGTGTCAGCAGGGTCTGGGTGTTCGGTTCCAAGGCGGACCAGGGCGAGCGCGGGCGCGACGTTGACCTTGCGGTGGCGCAACTGGCGCGTCGGTCGGCCAATCCATGAGCAAAGGCCGCGACATTCTATTTGAAGCGCGGACGCCGCTCGGTTTCACGGTGCGAGTGAGCCGAGATTATTGGACAATCATTACGACCATCAAACATCCCATCATGGCCGGATGCGAAGCGGTAGTTCAAGCGGTGTTGGAATCGCCGGAGGAGATTCGGCGTAGCAAAAGCGACGCAAACGTGTATCTTTTCTATCGCAGCCGACGGAACCGGCGTTGGGTCTGCGCCGTGAGCAAACAGGAAGGGCGCCTGGGCTTTCTGATCACGGCGTATCTGACCGACGCCATCAAAGAAGGCGAGAAGATATGGCCGAAGTAAATGTTTATTACGATCCGACCGGCCGGACGCTAACCGTGTGGTTTGGCCGTCCGCAGGCGGAGCATGTCTGCGAGGAAACAGGCGAGGAAATCGTGTTGATGAAAGACCGCAAAGGTCGTGTGATTGGTTTTGAACGGTTGAATTATCCCGGCAAAGCCGCAGAGCGGGTGCGGATGGTGTTTGAAACAATTGCACAGCCTGCCTAAGTACTGGGAGGCGTAAATTCAATGACGTATTCGGCGGTCCTTTTTGGCGCAGACTTCGTTGCTCGCACCTCACAGATCACTGCGGATATGCTCGGTGCTCGCGCCTCGTCTGCGCCAAAAATGCCTCGCCGCCTGCGTCACCGTATTTACGCCTGCCAGTACTAAGGGAAAGGGAATGACTTGCCCTGTTACTTTCGAGGCAAGGGCAGATTTAATTGCCAGATGGGTGACGGGAAGTGGCAACCGGATTGCGGATGCTCCACGTTGACTACATTGACAACTTCGAGGCCAGGGCGCTGGACGCGATTGGCGATTTGTCGGCCGACGCCGAGCGCGTGGACATTGCGGTGGCATTCCTGTCGTACCGCGGCTGGGTGGAACTCAAGCCAAGTCTGGCGGCGGTGGTCGGGCGCGGCAGGGGGCCTGAGAGGCGGCAGGCGGCAGGCGGGAGGCTGGAGGCTGGAGACTGGGGGCGGGGGAGGGGCTGGGCAGGATTAGGAGTAGGATTAAGATTAAGAGTAAGAATAAGACAGGATTAACAGGATGGACAGGATGGGGTCGCGGGGCGCAGCTCCTCAGGCGTGGGAGGCCTGGTCAGGGGGCCGCGCCAAAAAGGCTTGATACATGCCTTTCATCGTGGGAAATTACCACTGTGAAGACGCTCACCGTCGATGCTCGCAAGCGAGTCCGCATTCCGGATGCCGAACCGAGACAGGTCTTTGCCTACACCAGGAATGGTGACGGGACCCTGACCCTGACCCCGGTTAAGGCGGAAGCCAAGGAACCGTTTCCGCCCGGCAGCCTCCTCAAGTACCTCACCCCGGAGAGGGACAAGGAGGTAGCGGAGATACTCGCCGGGTGCGTCCGGGAACCGGAATGAAAGCCCAGTATTTTTCTCTCAGCACTTTTGCGCACCTCTGCGCGCTTTTCCGCCCCGCGGCCCATTTTACCGGGTGTCGGTGGGCTTGCATGGGCCCCTCGCGCACTCAGGACGGGCTGGAAATCCTGCCGGTAATCTCGCCAGAAACGGCGGTAAAAGTGGCCATAGTAAGTGAATCGAAAGTAGGCTAATTCAAGGAATCCGATGCCAACCGAATCAACAAAACCAATACAATGTCAGCCGGCACCAGATGCGCCGGTCCCCTCGATACCGCAACCGGTGCAATTCCCGAAGACCATTTACATTAATTATTTCGACGGCATAAACGAGCCGAAGGTGAAGGCGTTGATGGGAATGCTGTCGCAGATTGTTGCTCAACAGAAGCCAGAAACGCTCTATTTCCTGTTTTCATCACCAGGGGGGTCGGTGGATGCCGGTATTGTTTTCTACAACTTCCTTAGAGCGTTACCTGTGGAAATCGTTATGCACAACACCGGGTCGGTTGATTCAATCGGAACGGTGATTTTCCTCGCTGGAACCAGGCGATACTCCGCCCTTCATTCCAGCTTTCTCTTTCACGGCGTTCAGTCGATCTTTCCAGCGAACATCCCGTTCAGCCCTGCACAGGTATCCGAACGGCTCAGCAGGCTGAAGCAGGACGAAGCCAAGATCGCGGGAATAATTGCCGCGAGGACGAAGTTAACCGAGGTCGAAATCCAGCAGCTTTTTCGCCAAGGGGAATCCAAAGACCTGACGTTCGCTGAAGAAAAGGGAATCATCCACGAGGTTCGAGACGCCGCAATTCCCAAAGACGCACCATTTATCACCGTAAACCTCAATTGAAGCCGTCGGAATTCCGTCTTCATACGCTGTGCGGACTCCGTTATCGTTAACTGGCCGATTCGTTTGTTCGCAAGCCGGTGATCTCATAACGCCAGATAGTAGCAGTTCACCTGGCGGTGTCAAATAAAAAATCTTCATATCACTATTTTATGATATGGGGCCGATTCGATTTGTCTCCAGAGATCATCGGCCAACCAAACCAAAACTTGAATAGAAAAAAACAACCGATTCAACCTCGCTGTCAAGCCCCCGCCCCACACCCCAAATTAGAACGCTACCCAGGTTTTCGGTCCACAGCCTCAAGCTAGTTTTTTTGCGAGGATTTTCTCACGTCCTGCGCGCAGCGCCTAATGTTCCATTGGCTGCATTGGCTCTATTGGGTAAAATGAGCGAAAACGGGACCACGCACTACGGGTTGCCCTCGCGCCGGGGAGCGGCGCTCGCGGTTCCGAAATTGCCGGACGATCCCCGCCTCGCCGTCCGGCATATCAGGAGGTAGATTGCAGCCAAGCAATCCTCAGAATCATGCAAGAGACTATGAACCGGCGGTACTGGCTCAAACGCAGCGCCCTGGCGGCGGCGGCCTTGGCCTTGACCCGCCCTGGCGCTTCCGCCGCGACTGGCCGTGTCGGCGCGAGTTTGATCAAGCTCGACCAGAACGAAAATCCCTATGGGATTTCGCCCAAGACCGAACAGGCGATCGTGGCGGCAGTGAAATCCGCCCACCGTTATCCCGGCGGCGAGTTGGCGGCGCTGCGCGACTTGATCGCCGAGCGCGAGCAGGTGCCGAGGGACTGCGTCGTGCTCGGCGCCGGGAGCACGGAGGTCTTGAGCCTGGCCTGCTGGTTGTACGGAGCGGATGGCAAGGAGGTGCTCGTCGCCGAGCCGACGTATGCGGGCTTCACCGGCTACGTGGAGCGGCTCAACGGCGCCCTCATCCGCGTGCCCGTGAATCACCGTTGGGAGATGGACCTCGACGAACTGGCGCGGCGTTCCACCAGGCGCGTCAGCCTGGTCTATGTCTGCAATCCCAACAACCCGACGGGCACGATGGTGGACGCCGCGCGGCTGCGCCAATTCTGTGAAGGCATGGCCGGCCAGGCCGTAGTGGTTGTGGACGAGGCCTATTACGAACTGGTGGAGGATTCCCGCCGCACGTCCATGATCGAACTGGTTCGGAAGGGCGCCCGCGTGCTCGTGGCTCGGACGTTCTCCAAGGTCTTCGGCCTGGCCGGACTGCGGGTTGGCTATGGGATTGCCCAGCCGGAACTGACCGCGCAACTCCGGCGCATCCAGACAGATATTGCCCCGCTCACCCAGTTGAGCCTCGCGGCCGCCAGGGCGGCCTATGCGGACAGCGATTACGTCGCTCTGTCCCGGCAGCGAAATGCGCAGGCGCGCGCTCAGCTCTACCAGGTGCTCAACAGGCTCGGACATAGGGCCATTCCCGATTCGCAGACCAACTTCGTCACCTTTGATCCCAAAGGCGCGGCCGAGCGGATCGTGGCGAGCCTTCGGCGCGACCACAATATCAGCGTGCGGTCATTTCAGTTCCTGGGCAAAAGCTGGGTGCGCGTGAGCCTGGGCACGGGTGAAGAAATGAGCAGGTTGACCGCGGCCCTCGAGGCACTCTCGTAAAAAGGCCGCGTGCGTGGCGGTTTGGCAAGCACCAGCGCGCCCCTGAGCGTCGGAGGAGGCCATGGAGGCTGGAGGCTGGAGGCTGGAGGCTGGAGAGCTGCCCCTGAGGGCGGGCCGAAGCCATGGAGGCCGGAGCCTGGAGGCTGTAGGCCGGCGTCGGCCAACGCTCACCGCGTTGGCTTCGCGGCGATAGCCCGCACGGCCGCGGCAATTCGCTCCGTGATTCCAGGCAGCGCCGCCTGGAGTGCCGGCGTCATCTGCGTGCCCAGGGTGAACGGGTCGCTGACTTCAACGGCGAAGACCTTGACCTGGTCTGGCATCGCCAGGCCCAATTGCCGGCCGAGGGCGAGCGTTTCGCCCAGGCCCAGGAAGTGCGGGGTGCGGCCGCTCAGTTGCTTCAAAGCCGCCGTATCCAGTTCATGGACAAAGCCAGCCGGCGCCTGGCCGGTCTGAACGGAATCCACGATGACCACCGCCCCGTAGCCGCTGATATAGTCAAGCAGGGCCAGGCCCATCTCTGTAGTTTCCCTGAGCTCGATGGCCGGCTGGTCCGCCAGTTCCACTTGGAGCCGGCGCGCGACCTGCAAACCGATGGCATCGTCGGTGAGCACGTCATTGCCCAGGCCAAGGACCAGGAGCTTCTGCACAGCCGCGGTGGGAGGTGGTGTCGAATCCGGAACAAATTCGGGTTTCGAGGGGGCAGCGAGCATAGCCATTGGCAACCGTGCGGGTTCTGGCATCGCCGCGCGCACTTAATCCTGGACGAGCTGGCGCACCAGATTCCGTTGGCGGTCGTAAATGTTCACCCGCAACGGCAAGTGTCCCGGCAGGGAGTGGGTGGCGCAGCCCAGGCAGGGGTCGTAGGCGCGGAAGGCCATTTCGATCTTGTTGAGCAGGCCCTCGGTGACGTGGCCGCCTTTGATGAGGCCCTTGGCGGCGCGCTCGACGCTCATGGCGATGCGGGCGGCATTGTTGGCCGTCGCCACGACCAGGTTGGCCATCTTGATCAGGCCGCGTTCATCGGTCTGGTAATGATGGAAGAGCGTGCCGCGCGGGGCTTCGACCACGCCCATGCCGACTTTGGGGACGCTGGTCGGGAGGCGCCGCACCTCCGGGCTGGTGATCTCCGGGTCGTTGATCAACTCCTGCATCCGCTCGGCGGCATAGATCATCTCAATCACCCGCGCCCAATGGTTGGCCAGGGTGTGGTGCACCGGCTTGCCGCCCAGCGTTCGATAGAACTCCTCGTAAGCGGCCTGGGCTTTGGGCGTGGCCATGCCGTCGGCGGCGTTCAGGCGCGCCAGCGGAGCCACCGAGTAGATGCTGGTGTCCGGGCCTTCGACAAAGCCCTTCCAGCCGCGCGGCTTGAGGAAGGTGAATTTCATGTAGCTCCACGGCTCGACGTGCTCGGCGATGTAGTCGAGATACTGCTGCGCGGTGAACTTGCAGACTTCCTTCCCATTGCAATCCACGACCCGCAACTTGCCGTCATAGAAGTTCACTTTGTTTTGCCCGTCCACCGTCCCCATGTAACAGGTCTTGTGGGTGTAAGCCTCGGAGGTGATCAGCTTGACGTAGTCCGGATTCCCAAGGACGATCTGTCGGATGACCTCGAGGGTCCAGAGCGCGAACTCGACGCCGTCCTGGGCCAGTTGCTTGAAGCCGGGCAGGTCTTCCGGTTTGAGAGGTTTGCTCACCCCGCCGGGCAGGCCGAGGACCGGATGCACGACTTTGCCGCCAAAGTAAGCGATCAACTCCCGCAGCCGCCGCCGCGTGCTGATGACTCTCTTGCCGGCCTCCAGACCGACCTTTTGGATGACGCCGAGGATATTCCGCTGTGCCGGCGGGGCCTCCGGGCCGACAATGAAGTCGGGTCCGCCCAGGACAAACACGTGCAGGGCGTGGTCCTCCAGCATGAAGGTGTTATAGACCAACTCGCGAATCTTCCGGCCCGCGGCAGCAGGCTCGACCTTGTAGAGGTCGTCCAGCGTCTTGGTCGCGGCCATGTGATGGGCGGTGGGGCAGACGCCGCAGATGCGGCTGGTGATTTGCGGCATGTCCTCGGCCGGGCGGCCGAGGCAAAACACCTCGAACCCGCGCAGTTCGGGGACTTGCAGATAAGCCCGTTCGACGTCGCCCTTGTCATCGAGGAAGACCTCAATCTTGCCGTGCCCCTCCAGGCGGGTGATAGGGTCCACGGTGAAGCGGCGGCGGCCGGCCTGGTAAGCGGCGTTGGCGCGGGCCGAGGCTTCGTTCCAAACTTGTTGAGCTGCAGGATTCATAGTGGTTTGACGGTTTTGGGGGCGTCTCCGCCATCATTGGCCGGGGTTTGCGGTTCGAGGGGCAAGTCCACCTTGCGGCGCAAGAGGCTGGAGGGGAGGCCGTAGCGGTAAAAGGTGCCCACCGGGTCGGGAATCCCGGCCAGGCCTTTTTCGATGGGCTGGTCTTCTTTGGCCGCGAGCGTGGAGGCGAGGCAACTCAGGATTTTGGCGCCCTGGTCCTTGACCCGGCTGGTGGGGCCGAAGCAGCCGGTGCAAGGCATGTTGCCTTTGATACAAACGGCTTCGCAGCCGCCGCGCGTCGCCGGTCCCAGGCAGACGAGGCCCTGGGCGAGCAGGCACTTTTCCGCATCCGCCAGCGTCAGGTGGGGGCGTTTGAACTCCTCCAAGCTGAGGTCCGGCGGTTTGCTATCCACGCGCGGGCATTGCTGGCACAAGGCAATGTCGGGCGCCAGCACGGAGCCTTTGGCCGGCAGTTTGCCCGCCAGCAGCGCCCCCACCGCCGCCTTGGTCAGGGCGGGCGTCGGCGGACAACCGGGGATATAGTAGTCCACCTCGACCACTTGGTCGAGGGCGCGGACGACGTGGCGCAAGTCGGGCAGGGTGAGCGCCTCGCCATCTTTCATCCCAGGCTCCGCCGCCGCTCCTTTGCGCGGACGCCCCGAGGTCAAGGCGCCTTGCCGGTCCTGTTCCAGCCACCGCGTTTGGGGCCGCACTTTCGACTCGTTCACCAGCGTCGGGGCCTGCTCGTAGTTGAATTGGAGGATTTGCTCGCGCGGGAACTGGTTGGCCAGGCCGGGAATGCCCCCCAGGTGCGCACAGGCGCCGTAAGCGATGAGGTACTGGCTCTTGCGCCGCAGCAAGTGCGCCATCTCCTCCTGCTCGGAGCTGCGGATGGCGCCGTTGAGCAGGGTGGCGACGATGGACTTGTCGGGCATGGCCCGGACATCGTGGTATTTGAAATCCATCGCCACCGGCCAGAAGACGATGTCCACGGCCTCGACCACGCCGAGGATGTCTTCGGCGAGGTCCACGACGGCTTCTTCGCAGCCGCCGCAGGAGGCGCACCAGTAGAAAGCGATCTTGGGTTTGGAGGATGTGCTCATAGATGGGTCCTATCGAATTCCGGGTTTTGGGTTTCAGCTTGCGTCAGGCCACCGCCGGCGCGGCCTCGTCGGCCTTGACCTCCTCTTCGAGTTCGGCCATTTCCTTGTCCCAGTCGGCAAATTTTTGCGGCAGGCCCAGCGGGCCGAGCCGCTGGACCTTCTGGACCATGTCATTGATGACCTGCTTGACCTTCTCGCCCTCGGCGGCAGAAATCCATTCCAGCCGCAGGCGCTCGGCCTGGATGCCGAGGTCCTGTAACATGCGTTTGAGCAGGTGAAACCGGCGCAGGGCCTTGTAGTTGCCCTCGATGTAATGGCAGTCGCCGGGGTGGCAGCCGCCGAGCAGCACCCCGTCCGCCCCGCGGGCAAAGGCCGCCAGCACGAACTGCGGGTCCAGGCGGCCCGAGCACATCAGCCGGATAACGCAGGCGTTGGGCGCGTACTTCATGCGCGACACCCCGGCCAGGTCGGCCGCGGTGTAGGTGCACCAGTTGCAGAAGAACGCCACGATCCGCGGCTGCCAAGGGGCAGCGGGCGGGACAGCTTGAATAGTCGTTTCACTCATACTTGGGTCTGTTTCGGATTTATCTCAGGCCAGTACTCCTTCGATTTCGCTGAAAAGTTCATTGTCCTCGAACAGGTTTTGGACGCTAAATGGGTGCTTTCCCGGCCAGTTCTTCGACCGTAGCCGGCAGCAGCTTTTGCAGCGCCACAATGTTCATAGGCTGAGTTCAGGCTCGACCCTGGCCCTGGCTTTTCGATTTCAGGGCCTGATGGGCCTGGTTTATGGTCTAGCATCGGTTGAGCGCGGGGGGCTAACCGCCTTTTGGCATAAAGCGGACATTTTTTGCCTAAACGAAAGAGTAAGCACATCTAATAAGCGCCCTGGCCAGAACCCCGCCCTCACCCTCTGCCCAAGCAACCGGCCTGGTCCGCGCCCCACGCCGTCGGGCTGCCTGCCCCGCTCGCCGCCGAGGAGCTTCCACCAGGCTGCCTTCGCCGGCCGAGGTTTCAAAGCCCGGTTTCTTCCACCGTCTTCTTGACCACGGCCACCGTCTTCTGGAGCATGGCCTTTTCTTCGTCGCTGAGCTTCATCTCGTAGATCTTTTCGACTCCCTGGCCGCTGATCATACAGGGGACGCCGAGGAAGAGGCCGTGGATGCCATACTCGCCCTCGCAGAGTGCGGCGCAGGCCAGGATGCGCCGTTTATCTTTGAGATAGGATTCGGCCATCACGATGGCGCTCCAGGCCGGGCTGAAGAAGGCCGAGCCCTTGCCGAAGAGCTTGACGATTTCTGTGCCCGCTTCGCGGGTGCGGGTGACCAGCCTGGCGATTTGTTCCGGGGTTGCCATTTCGTTCAGGGGAACGCCGCCCACCGTCGTTAACCTGGGCAGCGGCACCATGTCGGGGCCGTGGCCGCCCAGAACCGTGCCGGCGACATCGGCGACCGACACGCCGAGTTCCAGGGCGACGAAGGCGCGCCAGCGCGCGGTGTCGAGGGTGCCCGCCATGCCGACCACCTGGCGCTTGGGGAAGCCGGTCAACTTGTAGAACGAATAGACCATGGCGTCCAGCGGATTGGTCACGATGATACAGAAGGCCTTGGGCGCGTAGTGCTTTACGCCGCTGGCCACCTCGGTGAGGATCTTGAGGTTGACGTTGAGCAGGTCTTCTCGAGTCATGCCGGCTTCCCGAGGTCTGCCGGCCGTGACGATGACGGCGTCGGCGCCTTCGATGTCCCGGTAGTTGGACGAGCCAATGATGCGGGCGTCGCAGTTGCCATGGGGCGCCATCTCCATCAGGTCCAGGGCCTTGCCTTTGACCGGATTCTCGCAGGCGGGAATGTCCAGGAGGACGATATCCCCCAGTTCTTTCTGGACGGCCAGCATGGCCAGGACTTGGCCGATTTGGCCGCCGCCGATGAGGGCGATTTTCTTTCTCATAAAAGGTTCTCTTTCTTTGCAACTATGGGTAAGGGCTGTGTTCTCTTGACGGACTGGGCGGAGGGGTGGATCAACTCGCGGCGCCGGCGGCGTCGGCAGCCGGCTTTTTGCCCCGCTTTTCGATCGGCACGTAAGAGTTGAGGGTGGGGCCGATGTAAATCTGCCGTGGGCGGTAGATGCGGGCTTTGGGGTCGTCCATGATTTCCTTGAAGTTGGCGATCCAGCCGGGCGTGCGGCCAATGGCAAAGATGACCGGGAACATGTCCATGGGGATGCCCAACGAGCGCATGATCATGCCGCTGTAAAAGTCCACGTTCGGATAGAGCTTGCGCGAGACGAAATAGGGGTCTTTGAGCGCCGCCTCCTCCAGGCGCTTGGCGATATCGAGCAGGGGGTCGCTGATGTGGAGCGCCGCCAGCAACTTGTCGCAGGCATGCTTGATGATCCTGGCCCGGGGATCGTAATTCTTATAGACCCGGTGGCCGAAGCCCATCAGCTTCTTGTCGCTCGTTTTGTCCTTGGCCGCCGCAATGAACCGGGAGCCGTCGTCGCCGGAGCGGTGGATGTCGGCCAGCATTTCGATGACGGCCTGGTTGGCGCCGCCGTGGAGCGGCCCCCACAAGGCGCACACCCCCGCCGCCGCGGAGGCGAAGAGGTTCGCCTGGCTGGAGGCGACCATCCGCACCGTGGAGGTCGAGCAGTTCTGCTCATGGTCGGCGTGGAGCAAGAAGACCAGGTCCAGCGCCTGGGCGGCCTCCGGCGGCGGGGCATAGTCCTTGTAGGGCTCGGAAAACATCATGTGCAGGAAGTTCTCGGTGTACGGGCAGCCGGGTTTGGGGTAAATGCCGGGCAGCCCCCGGGACTTGCGATAGGAAAAGGCGGCGATGGTGCGGACCTGGGAGATCAACCGGGCCGCCTGCACATCAAACCGGGCCGCGCTCCTCCGCCCCATCAGCCCCGGGTAGAAGCAACTGCTCGCGTTGATCATGGAAGAAAGCATGGCCATCGGATGCGCCGTGGCCGGGAACCCCTCGAAGTGATACTTCATCGTCTCGTGCAGATACCGGCTTTGCTCCACTAACTCCGCGAACCTCTCCAGCTCGGTCCGGGTGGGCAAATGCCCGTAGATCACCAGGTAGGCCGTTTCCAGGAAATTGGATTTCTCCGCCAGTTCCTCGATGTTAATCCCGCGATAACGCAAAATGCCCTTTTCCCCGTCAATGAAGGTGATCCGGCTGATGCAGGAGCCGGTGTTGCCGTAGCCGTCATCCACCGTGATATGGCCGGTGGTGTTGCGCAACGTCGAGATGTCGAGCCCGAGTTCGCGTTCGGTGCCTTCGATGATGGGAAGGGTGTAAACTGCACTGTCGATTTCCAGCTTGGCTGATTTGCTCATAGGCGTAGTTAGGTTGAACTTTTGTCCGCATTTCGGACGCATAGTGGGTCGAACCGGTCCAGATTGCAACTATAAAAGATAGTAATATGTCTAATGCTCAGCATTAATTCGGTGTATTCACGAGGCGCCTCTCACCCAGGCCCCGGCCCCTGGCCGCCCAGCCCCAGGCCATACTCGTGCCCCTTGCGGAGGGCGCGCAGGTTAAGCTCCTCCGTGCCCCGCGGCACCGAGTCCAGGACCGCCTTTTCGACCGCTCCGTAGGAAACCAGGGCGCTCACCCCCGCAAAGAAACCAACCATGACGACGTTGAGCGCCAGCCGGCGCCCTAACTCCTCGGCAAAGCGCGTCGCCGGGATACCCAGGGCCCTGGCCCCCGGCGGCAGGCTCGGCAAAGCCGGGATCAACTCGTTTTCGTAAAGCACCAGGCCCCCGGCTTTGAGCTGGGGCACAAACTGCCTGGCGGCGTCCAACGACAGGAGGATCAAGAGGCCTGGGCTTTTCACATAGGGATAGCCGATGACTTCCTCGGACAGGGTGACCTGGGCGCTGCAGGCGCTGCCCCGCGCCTCGGGGCCGAACGATTGGAGCAAGGTCGCGTGTTTGCCGTCATAAAGGGCGGCGGCCTTGCCAATGATCATCCCGCAGAGGATCACCCCTTGCCCACCCAACCCACCGATGCGGATTTCAGTCCTTGGCATAGGCTGCGCCCCAAGGTTTGTACTTCGCTCCGAAGACACTCGCATAGTGCTTGTCCATGGCCTCCAGCCAGGTGGGCCGCTCGCGCTCCAGGAACTTCCCCACGATAATGTCTCCCTGGAAAGAGAGGCCTGCCTCCTTGGTGTCGGCGCCGTTCTTGGTGATGCTCTTGGCCTTGTAGTACTTGAGTTGCTCGACGCCGTCGCCCAAACGGTTGCGGCGGCAATAGAGCGTGGGACAGGGCGACAGGGCCTCGATGAAGACGAAGCCCTTTTTGGCCAGCCCTTCCTTCATCGCCCGGGCGAGCTGCCGCACGTGATACACCGTCCAGCGGGCCACATAGACTGCCCCGCAAGCGTCGGCCAGAAAAGGGAGGTTGAAGGGGTCCTCGAAGTTTCCATAAGGCATCGTGGTTTGGGTAGCCCCGATGGGCGTGGTGGGGGCGGCCTGTCCTCCCGTCATGCCGTAAGTGAAATTGTTGACACAGATCACCATCAGGTCCATGTTCCGGCGGGCGGCGTGGATGAAGTGATTCCCCCCAATGGCAAACAGGTCGCCGTCCCCCGAATAGACCACCACCTTCAGGCGCGGATTGGCGAGTTTCAGACCCGTGGCAAAGGGGATGGCCCGGCCGTGGGTGGTGTGAAAAGAATCCAGTTTCAAGTAACCGGCCACCCGCCCCGTGCAGCCGATGCCGGAGACCACCGCCACCTGGTCCAGGTTCAGGCCCGATCCCCTCAGCGCCCGCACGAAGCAATTGAGGGTGGTCCCGATGCCGCAACCCGGACACCAAATGTGCGGCAGCCGGTCTTGCCGCAGGTAGGCCAGCAAGGCGTTTTCGGGTTCGGTGTTCATGGATGCCTTAACGCGGGCTGGCCGTGATTCATCGCGCCGCCTCCAGAATCCTGGCCAGGATAGCCTCCGGCTCATGCACGGTACCGCCCGCATGGGGCACGGAGAGCACCGGCGTCTTGCCGGCCACCGCCCGTTCCACCTCCAGCACCATCTGTCCCATGTTCAATTCCGGGACCACGAAAGCCCTGGCCCGCTCGGCGAGTTGGCGCAGGCGGGCCGCCGGGAAGGGCCAGGTGATCACCAGCCGCAAGTGTCCCACCTTCACACCCCGCTGCCGGGCGGCCTCAATCGCCGGCCCCGCCACCCGCGAAGTAATCCCAAAGGACACCAACACGACCTCGGCGTCCTCAAGGTGGTCCTCGCGAACCTCCACGAGCCGCTCCCGGTTCTCTCGGATCTTGCCCACCAGCCGCGCCACCAGCTTCTGCTGGGCCGCCGGCTCCATGTCCGGGTAAGCTTTCTCGTCGTGGGTCAGACCCGTGATGTGAACGCGGTAGCCGTCCCCGGCCTTGACCAGGTCGGGCACCAAGTCCCCGCTGGCCTCATAGGGCCTGTATTGGCCCGGCGGCTTGCTGGTCCAGCGCCGCTCGGTGACCTCGAGCGCGGAGGCCTCGGGGATCACCACCCGCTCCGTCATGTGCCCAACCACCTCGTCCATCATGAAGAAGACCGGCACGCGATAAACCTCGGCGAGGTTGAAGGCCCGGAGCATCAGGTCGAAGCATTCCTGCGGTGAATTGGGTGACAGGGCAATCGGCTCGTAGTCGCCGTGCGAGCCCCACTTCACCTGCATCATATCGCCCTGGGCTGGGAGCGTGGGCAGCCCGGTGGAAGGCCCGCCGCGCTGCACGTCCACGAACACGCAGGGCGTCTCGGTGATCGCCGCAAAGCCCACGTGTTCCATCATCAGCGAGAGACCGGGCCCGGAGGTGACGGTCATGACTTTCTGCCCGGCCCAGGCCGCTCCCTGGATGGCGATGGAAGAGGCAATCTCATCTTCCATTTGAATGAACAGGCCCCCGATGAGCGGGATGCGGCTGGCGAACCGCTCGACCACTTCGGTGGAGGGCGTGATCGGATAGCCGGCCACAAACCGGCAGCCCGCCGCCAGGGCCCCTTCGCAGGCGGCCTGGTCGCCGTCGATGAAGTGCACGCCGGTCAAAACGCCTTTTGGATCTGCTTTCAAGGCTGAGCCGATTAGGGCTGTTTTTCCAGGTCCTTAAACCTGACCGCGAAAATGGCAAAGTCGGGGCAGTAAAGGCCGCACAGGTCGCAACCCGTGCACTCCTCGGGCCGGGCCAGCATCGGGTAGTGATAACCGCGCGAGTTGAAGTCCCGCGCGAACTCCAGGCAATGCGCCGGACAGAAAACGATGCAGTAAGCGCACCCCTTGCAGACCTGCGCGTCAACCAGGACGGTGCCTCTGGCCTTCCTGATGGGTTCTTCGCAAGTCATTTGTCAATGGCCCAGCACCCCTTCGATCTCGCTGCCGATCTCATCGTCCTCGAAGAGGTGCTGTCTGATGGAACCGGAGGGGCACGAAGCGACGCAGGTGCCGCAGCCCTTGCACAGGGCTTCGTTGATGCTCGACTTCCGTTTGGTCAGGTCGAACAAAATCGCCGTGTAGGGGCACAGCGGCACGCACGCTTTGCAGCCCGAACAGTCTTCTTCCACAATATAGGCCGTGTTGGGCTCCTGTTCGGTGTAGCCCTTATCGATGAGCACCATCGCCTCGGCCGCCGCCGCCCCGGCCTGGGCGACCGTGTCCGGGATATCGCGCGGCCCCTGGCAGGCGCCCGCCAGGAGCACGCCGTCGGTAAACGTGTTCACCGGCGCCAGTTTGGGGTGGCGCTCCAGGAAGAAACCTTCCGAGCCGCAACTCATGTTGAAGCGCCGCCGCACCTCCTGGGCGTCGGCCTGCGGCTCCAGCCCGGTGGACAGCACGACCATATCCACGGGGATGCGACGCACGAAGCCGGCCAGGGTGTCCTCGACGCGAATAATCAGCTTGCCCTCCTCCTCCGGCGTCATGGCCCAGTCGGTCACTTCGCCAACCCGGCCACGGATGAACTGGACGCCCTCTTTGAGCAGTCGGCCGTAGAACTCGTCGTAGCTCTTGCCCGGCGTGCGCATGTCAATGTAGAAATTGTAGAGCTCGGCGCCGGTGTGCTCCTTGAGGAGGTGTGCCAGCTTCAGGGAATACATGCAGCAGACGCGCGAGCACCAGCGGTTGGTCTTCTCGTCGCGCGAACCGACGCAGTGGATGATGCCCACCGACTTGGGCTGCCGGCCGTCCCGCAGGATCACTTCGCCGCCGGTCGGCCCGGCGGCATTGACCAGGCGCTCGACCTCCAGGGCGGTATAGACGTTAGGGAAAGTGCCGTAGCCATACTGCGCCACGCGTTTGGCGTCGAAGCTCTTGAAGCCGGTGGCCACGACAATGTTGCCCACGTCAACCTCCTGGATGCGGTCCTGCTGACGGTGGTCAATGGCCTCGGCCTGGCAATTGTCCTCGCACACCTTGCAGCCGTCGGTGATGAAGTTGACACAGCTTGCCCGGTCAATGATCGGCACGCGCGGGACGGCCTGGGGAAAGGGCACATAGATCGGTTTGCGGTTGGCCAGGCCCATGTCGAACTCGGCCGGGATCGGCAGCAGTTGCTGGGGCCGCACCCGCAGCAAGTCGATGGCGCCGGTGGGGCAAATGGAAGTGCAGGCGCCGCAGGTGATGCAAAACTCGGAGGGCTGGCGGAAAGGCGTGGTCACGCGCCGCCCCATGCCGCGGCCCTCGAAGCCCAGGGCGCCGATCTTCATCACGTCGTCGCACAGCCGCACGCACATGCCGCACAGGATGCACCCGCTCTGGCCCACGAACGTGCTGGGCGCGCCGTCATCGCCCCGGACGCGCTCGAAACGGCAGTGCGCCACCCCGAAATCCCGCGCCATGTCGCGGAGCACTGTCGATTCCGGGCAGCGGGCCAGCATGAGCTCGACCAGCACCCGGCGGATTTTCAGCACGCGCGCCGAGTGGGTCTGGATTTCCATGCCCTCGGCGGCAGGCAGGGTGCAGGAGGTCTGCAGGCGGGTGCGGCCCCTTTGGGCGACTTCCACGATACAGAAGCGGCAGGCGCCGTAGGGCGGCAGCGACTCGTGCCAGCAGAGCGTCGGAATCTCAATGCCCGCCCCGCGCGCCACCTCCAGCACGCTGGGCCCCTTTTCGGTCGTGATGGTTTTGCCGTTGATTGCCAGTTTGATCATGGGGACTCCTCTTCGTCAACTGCGGACCACCGCCTCGAATTTACAGACCTCATAGCAAATGCCGCACTTGGTGCATTGCGCCAGGGTAATCTTGTGCGGCTGCCGCCGCTCGCCCTGGATGGCGCCGGCGGGGCAATTCCGGACGCACAGCGTGCAGCCGTTGCACTTTTCCGCGTCAATCAGGTAGGAGACCAGGGCCTTGCAGACGCCCGCCGGACATTTGCGCTCCCGGATGTGCGTCTCATACTCCTCGCGGAAATAGTTGAGCGTGGTCAGCACCGGGTTGGGCGCCGTGACCCCCAATTGGCAGAGCGAGGCCTCCTGGATGACTTCGGCCAGTTCTTTGAGCAAATCCAGGTGGGCCATGGTGGCCTTGCCGGCGCCGATCTGCTCCAAGAGCTGCCGCATCTGGGTGATGCCCTCCCGGCACGGGGTGCACTTGCCGCACGATTCGTCCTCCAGGAAGCAAAGGAAGTAGCGGGCGAAGTCCACCATGCAATTGTCCTGGTCCATCACAATCATGCCCCCCGAGCCCATCATGGAGCCGGCCTTGACCAGTTGGTCGTAGTCAATCGGCAGGTCCAGATGCTCTTCGCCCAAGACCCCGCCGGAAGGGCCGCCGGTCTGGACGCCTTTGAACTTCTTGCCCTCCTTGATGCCCCCGCCAACGTCGTAGATGATCTGGCGCAAAGAGATGCCCATCGGCACCTCCACCAGGCCGGTATTGTTGACCTTGCCGACCAGGGAAAAGATCTTGGTCCCTTTGCTCCCGCCCCAGGGGCTTTGGGAGACGTCACCCGTGCCGATGCTGGTGAACCACTTCGCGCCCCGGTTGATAATCAAGGGAATGTTCGACCAGGTCTCCACGTTGTTGAGCGTGGTCGGCCGGTCCCACAGGCCGCGATCGACCGTGTGGACGTGCTTGGCCCGCGGCTCGCCGACCCGCCCCTCAATCGAGGCCATCAGGGCCGTGGACTCGCCGCAGACGAACGCCCCGCCGCCGCGGTTCACCGCCAGGTCGAAACTGAAGCCCGTGCCCAGGATGTTCTCGCCCAGCAGGCCGAGGCTGTGCGCATCGCGGATGGCCTTGGTGATCACTTGCACGGCCATCGGGTACTCGGCCCGCACATAGACGTAGCCCTCGGCCGCCCCAATGGCATAGGCGCCGACGATCATCCCTTCCAGGATACTGTGGGGGTTGCCCTCCATCAGGCCGCGGTTGGCATACGCCCCGGGGTCGCCCTCGTCGGCGTTGCACACGACGTATTTGCCATCGCCCTCCGCCTTGCGGCAGGAAGCCCACTTGGAGCCGGTCGGGAAGCCCGCGCCCCCGCGGCCCCGCAGCCCCGACCTGGTCACCTCCTCAATAATCTCCTGCGGCCGGAGCGTGGTCAGCGCCTTGACCAGGGCACTGTAGCCCCCGATGCAGATGTAGTCCTCAATGCTGGACGGGTCCAGGTCGAAGTTCGCGCCAAACACCACCGGCGTCTGGTGCTTGTAAAAGGGGATTTCCTCTTTGCGGCGCAACGCCTGGCCCGTCTTGGGGTCCTTGAGAAAGAGCCGCTCCACCGGTTCGCCCCCGAGCACGCTCTTGGCGACGATCTCCTTGACGTCCCCCAGCTTCGGCATGGGGTAGAAAAAGCCCGGCGGCTGGACGATCACCAGCGGTTCGTTGTCGCAGAAACCCAGGCACCCGGTGACCCGCAACCGGACCCGGCCGTTGGCGCCCGCGCGCCCCAACTCGGCGGTGAACTCCTCCACCAACTTGGCCGCCCCGCGGGACAGCCCGCAAGTGCCGCGCGAGACGATGACGACCTTCTCCGGCTGCTTCGCGCTCAGTTCGGCGCGCAGGCCGGCCACCTCTTCAGGACGGGACAAACGGGTTGTTTTCACGGCTGGGATTGGCTCACGTTTCGGCCGGCTCCTTGGCCGCCCCCTTGGGCGAGAGACGGTCCACCAGGCGATTGACGCCGCTGGCGTGGAGGCTCACGTATTCCTCGTCCGCCACGACCACCGGGCCCATGGCGCAGGTGCCCAGGCAGTTCACGGTTTCGAGGGTGAACTGCCGGTCCGGGGTGGTCTGTCCGGGCTCGATTTTCAACCGGCCTTTGAGCGCCTCCAATATCCGGGGCGCCCCCCGGACGTGACAGGCCGTGCCCAGGCAAACTCGGATGACATGCTTGCCGCGCGGCTGGAGACTGAAGGCCTTGTAGAACGTCGCCACATGATACACTGAAACGAGAGGGACGTTCGTGTGCCGGCTGACGTAGCGGAGGGCTGGCTCCGGCAGGTAGCCCAGCGCGTGGTTGATGTCCTGCAACACGGAGATCAGCGGCGCCTGGACGGGCCGGTGCAGTTCCAGGGCGCGCTCCACCACCGTTTTGAGCTGGGGCTCCAATTCGGGTTCCACCGGCAGCCCGTGCCCCTGGCCATTGCCGCCGGCTCTGGCTGGATACGGATAGGCCTTGTGCTGGACCGGGCAGCGGGCCACACACTGCAAGCAGCCCGTGCATTTGTCCTCATCCACAAACCGCGCTTTGCGGCGGACCTTCACCTTGAAATTGCCCACGTAGCCGGACACCGCCTCGACCTCGCTGTGGGTCAGCAGGGTGATATTGGGATGCTGGCCCACCTGCGACATCTTGGGCGTGAGGATGCAGGCCGCGCAGTCCAGCGTCGGGAAGGTCTTGTCGAACTTCGCCATGTGCCCGCCGATCGAGGGGTCGCGCTCGACCAAATAGACCTTCTTGCCCGCGTTGGCCAGCGTCAGGGCCGAATGGATGCCGGCAATGCCCCCGCCCACGATGAGGACGTCGGGGTGGATGGGGACCTTCTTGACCTCCAGGGCCCGCTGGTGGGCCACGCGCCCGATGGCCGCCCGGGCCAGCGCCTTGGCCTTTTCCGTGGCCTCCTTGCGGTCGGTGTGCACCCAGGAATCGTGCTCGCGGATATTGACCATCTGGAACAAGAAGGGGTTCAGCCCGCCCGCCGCGGTGGCGCGGCGGAACGTCTGTTCGTGGAGCAGCGGCGAGCACGAAGCCACGACCACCCGGTTGAGTTTGAATTCCTGGATGTCTTTCTCAATCATCTCCTGGCCCGGGTCCGAGCACATGTACTTGTAATCCCGCGACAGGGCGACCCCCGGAAGCTGCCCGGCGTATTGGGCGACCTCCGGGCAATCCACCATGGCGGCGATGTTATTTCCGCAATGGCAGATGTAAAAGCCGATCCTGACTTCACCGTTGGGTTGCTGGTTCATGGCATTGGTCTCCCACTCACGGGTTCATGCTTTGAAGTGATATTCGGATTTACACCTAGGCCGTCGCGGCGGCGGCCTGGGGTGCCGCCGCCTGGGCGGGCCGCCACTTGAAAGGGATCGCGGCGCGGTTCAAACCCAGTTCCCGGTCCGGCAGCCCAAAGGCCAGGCCCATCAGTTGCGTGAAATAGACCGTCGGCGCCACCACCGGTCCGTACTGGGCCGTGACCTGGGCATGATAGGCGTCCAGGTTGAACTGGCACAGCGGGCAGACGGTGGCAATGCAGTCGGCGCCGCGTTTGCGGGCTTCGTGGTGCAGGATATAGACCATGCGGATGCCGGCCTCGGGCACGGTGCCGGTCAGGCTGCCGCCGCAACACTTGGTCTTGAGGGGGTAGCGGACCACCGTCGCCCCCAGGGCCTCGAGCAGGCGGTCCATCGTGGTCGGATTGTACTGGTCGTCGAACGTCGCATAAGGCCGGACCACCTGGCAGCCGTAGTAGGGGGCCACCTTGAGCCCCTGCAACGGCCGGCGGACCTTCTGCCGGATCGCTTCCAGGCCGACATCGTTGAGCAGGACATCCAGCGGATGGCGCACCGGCAGGTCGCCGCTATAACGCAGCCCCCCGGTGGCCAGGGCGCGATCGATCGTGGCCTTCATCGCCGGATAGTCCTGGACGTAGTGCTTGGCCTTGTTGAGGACCAGGTAACAGGCGGCGCAGGGGGCCAGGAGCTGCCCGTAGCCGCTCTGCTCGGCCAGCGCCAGGTTGCGGGCGGCCAGCACGCAGGCCTTCCGCTCGTCCACCGCCATGTAGGCCGTCGCCCCGCAGCAATTCCAGTCCGCCAACTCCTCCAACTCGACGCCCAGGTGCTTGAGCACGGGCAATAACGACTCTTCGTAAGCGCGGCCCAGGCCCTTGAGGGAACAACCCGGAAAATACGCGTATTTCATGCCCCGGCTCCTTTCTCGGCATCCACTGCGTCCAGCATCCGGGCCAGGTCCTCCCGGTGCTCTATCTTCTCGCTGGCCAGCGAGAGCCGCCCGGTCCGCAGCAGGTCGAGGCCCATCCGCCAATTACCCATGGCCGCCCACGGGTTGGTCGCCAGGAACAGCTTCATGACCAGCAACATCTCGGTGATGCGCCCGTTCTTCCTGACCATCTCGCTGAACTTGCGCGCCAGCACCGGGATGGGGAACCGCTTGGGATAGATGCCCTCCTGGATGGCCCGTTGCTTGAGCTCATACATGATGTCCGTGATCCGGATGGCGCGCGGGCACTCCACCGCGCACGCATAGCAGGAGGCGCACAGCCAGATCGTCACGCTCCGCAAAACCTCGTTCTTGAAGTCGCCCCGGGTCAGGGCCATCACCTGGCGCGGGGTGTAATTCATATAGATGCTCAGCGGACACACGCCCGAGCAGGTGCCGCATTGGATGCAGTCCTCCAACTGCTCGCAGCCAGGCACGCTCATCACCTCCCGGCCAAAACCCTTCACCCGGTCCGCGTCATATTTGATTGTACGTTCGATTTCCATCATCAGCGCCTCCGCCGCCGCCGCCGTCTTCGACCCGGCTTTTCAACGAAAACCCGCCATGTTTCATTCTATCCAGAGTCACTCAAAGCCATTCGGAAAGAAAAATCTCAACATGGCTTGGCAAATACTTAACCTTTTTTGTGCACGCCGCCGAGGCGGGCCGCCGCCGGCCAGCGCCCCAGGACGCCCCGCCGCCCCTCCTCTGATTAGCCTCCTTCACTCTCCTGATTTGGGTCGCTCATATAAGAGCTGGTCTCGGCAGGGCGGGCCTGCTCCCGACCCATCGGGACCGGTGCGGGCGCCTTTCCCGCCGCCCTTGGCGGCGCCGCGCTGGCAAGCCTGCCCAGCGCTCGGGCGTCCCGACGTGTCGGCCGCCAGCCTGCCCGGCGGCGATCAGCACTAAACCAGCCGGAAGTCAGGGCAGGACCCTCGCCCCCGCCGCCGGGCGGGAAGAAAAGATCGTCGCCTGGCGCCCGACTTTCTTCTCGAAGGCCTCGCCGAGCTTGCGCGTGATGGGCAGCGCGGCGTCCGTTCGGATCAGGCTCACCGCGCAACCGCCGAAACCGGCGCCCGTCATGCGGCAGCCAATGACCCCCTGGCCCTCACCCAGGCCGCGGGCAATCTCAACCACGGCATCCAACTCGGGGCAGCTCACCTGATAATCGTCGCGCAAGGAGACATGGCTGGCATACATCAGTTGGCCGACGGTTGACCAATCGCAGGCCTGGATCGCCCGGGCGGCCTTGAGGGTCCGCTCGTTTTCGGTGAGCACATGGCGGGCGCGGCGGAACACCACCGGGTCCAGGCGGGGGCGGGCGGCCCGGAGCCTTTTGAGCGTCGCATCGCGCAAGGCCGGCACCTTGAGGTCGCGCGCGGCGGCTTCGCATTCGGCCCGGCGCCGCGCATACTCGCCATCGGCCAGTTTGTGCCGCACATTGGTGTTAACGATCAACACGCTGACCTTGGGGTCGCTCATCCGCACCGGCAGGCTCAGACGCGAGCGGCAGTCCAGCAGGAGGGCGTGGTTTTCCTGGGCCTTGATGCAAGTGAACTGGTCCATGATGCCGCAGGGCACGCCGGCAAACTCGTGTTCCGCGCGCTGGCAGAGCAAGGCCTTTTCCAGCGGCGCCAGCGGGTGGCGGCCGATGGTTTCCAGGAGCGTGGCCGTCGCCACCTCCAGCGCGGCGCTGCTGCCCAGCCCGCCGCCGTAAGGCAAGCTGGAATCGATCACCGCGTCGAATCCGGCGACCCCCTTGCCGTACTGCTGAAAACCGGCGATGACTCCCCGCAGATAGTTGGACCAACCCGGCTCACCCCGCCTGACCGGGGTGCGCACGCTGAAACTCGCCGTGCTCCCCGTGGCGGTGCTGTGCAGGGTCACTTCCCGGCGGGGGTTGCGATCCGCCGAGATGACCGTGTGCCGCTCGATGGCCATGGGCAGCACGAATCCCTCGTTGTAGTCGGTGTGTTCGCCGATCAGGTTCACCCGGCCCGGCGCAGCCACCTGCCAGCGCGGCGCATGGCCAAAGCACCTGGCAAACAACTCCCCGCTCCGTTCGGCCAGCAAATCCAAGGTCATATCCAAACCGGAGAGTAAAACCAGTCCCCGCCCAAAGGCCAACAGAATTCTCAGCCTCCCGGGACCGGAAATTGCCCCTGAACCGCCCCCAAAAAAAATTTGCAATTTCCCATTGACGCGACCGGGCAATAGTGATAAAAGAACCCATATCGGACATGGAGTCGGTATGACCATGTGTCTGTTGGTATTTGAACTTGGCAACGCTATGAAACGAATTCTGATAGTCCTGTTAAGCATTGTTTGTCTCGGCGCTCTGAGTGGAATTGCGGCGGACGCCCCAAAGGCTAATCCGTACCGCGGTGTGCTCAGTAAGGTGTCACCCGCAGAGCTGCCGGCCAAGGCCGCCGAGTTGGTGAAGAAAGCAAAGGCCCGCGATTGGGGCAATACCACGGTTAACGTTGTCAAGGCGGCGCTGGAAGCCAATCCCGCGGCGGCTCCCGCGGTCGTCAGCGCCATCGCCCGGGCGGTTCCCCAAATGGCCCCGGTCGCTGCCGGCACCGCCGCCGAGGGGCAACCCAAGCAACTGGTCGCCATTGCCAGAGCGGCGGCCGCGGCCGCCCCAGCCAAGGCGCCCAAGATCGCGGTGGCCGTCTCCCGCGCCGTCCCCAATAGCTACCGCCTCGCGGCCCTCACCGTGGCCGAAACCGTCCCGGGGTCGGGCCGGGCCATTTTAGAGGCCCTGGCGGCGGCCTTCCCGGAGTTGAAGCCGGGCATTGAGAGAGGATTGGCCAGTTACACCGGAGACATGCCGCCAATGGCGAGTATCCTGGACCAGGCGGCAGCGATGGTGGCGTCCGCGCCGGATTCCTCCGGCTTGTCCAGGGGCCCGAGCACCGGCCCGCCTTACATCCACCAAACACACACCCCCAGCACGATTACTCCGGCCAATTCAGCTCTAGTTCCGCCGGGCGGACGTTCCTACAGTCCCCCTTAAAACGTAACTTCCTGACTGCCCAGCCCATCTCCACAAGGGATGGGCTTTTTTATTGGCCCATCCCGTCCAGGCGGTCGGCTGCACTTTCCCACGGGCCGGGCCGATTGGCTATTGGCTAGGCCCATCCCGTCCGGATACGCTTCGCCGGCGCTGCAACGCTGCAACGCCTTAACGTCCGGTCAACGTTTTGTAATAAAACGCTTCAACCGCACCATCGCCTCTTTGATATTGGCCATGCTGGTGGCATAGGCGCAGCGGACAAAGCCCTGGCCGCAGGCCCCGAACGCGTCGCCGGGGACGACGGCCACTTTCTCCTCGCGTAACAAGTGCAGGGCGAAGTCCCGCGAGGAGAGCCCGAACCTGGCCACGCTGGGAAAGGCATAGAACGCCCCAAGCGGCCGGTGGCAGTCCAGGCCCATGTCGGCGAAGGCGGCGGCGATGAAGTTCCGGCGGCGGCGGTATTCCTCGACCATCTGGCCGATGTCCGCGGCGGGGCAGGCCAGGGCCTCGAGGGCGGCCTTCTGGCTGAGCGAGGAGGCGCACAGCATGGTGTATTGGTGGATCTTCATCATCGCCTCGATCAGTTCCGCCGGGGCGCAGGCATAGCCCAGCCGAAAGCCGGTCATGGCCCAGGCCTTGGAAAAGCCGTGCAGGAAGATGGTCCGCTCGCGCAGGCCCGGCAGGCTGACCAGGCTGGTGTGCGGGGCGTCGTAGGTCAGTTCGCCGTAAATCTCGTCGGTAATGACGATGAGGTCGCGCTCGCAGGCAAAAGCGGCGATGTCCTCCAGGTCGGTCCGGCTCAGGATGGCGCCGGTCGGGTTGTTGGGGAAGTTGAGCATCAGCGCCTTGGTGCGGGGCGTGACTTTGGCCGCGAGCATCGCCCGGGTGAGGCGGAAGCCGTTTTCAGGGCGGGTCTCCACCACGACCGGCACGCCGTGGGCAAGCAGGATGGCCGCCCGGTAGGAGACGTAACAAGGCTCGTGGTAAAGGACTTCATCGCCCGGGTTGAGCAGGGCCCGCAAGGCCAGGTCCAGCGCCTCGCTGACCCCGACGGTGACCAACACCTCGTTTTCAGGATTGTAGTCGCCGCCAAAGACCCTCGCCACGTAGCCGGCCAGGGCGCGGCGCAATTCGAGATAGCCCAGGTTGCTGGTGTAGTGCGTCGCGCCGCGTTCCAGCGCGAACACCGTCGCTTCCCGCACATGCCACGGCGTGTCCAGGTCCGGCTCGCCGATGCCCAGGCTAATCACGTCCGCCATCCTCGTCACGACCTCGAAAAAGTCCCGAATGCCCGAGGGCGGGAGGTCGCGCACGGCGGTATTGAGGCGGTTACGGAGTGACCGTGAGCCGTTCATCGGACTGTTCCTGGCGCATTGACACGCCCAGGCGTTTGTAGGTCTTGAGCATGAAGTGGGTAGAGGTCGAGAGCACCCCTGCCAGCGGCGCCAACCGCTCGCTGACAAACCGGGCCACCTCCCGCAAGTTCGCCCCCTCGACGAACAGCAGCAGGTCGTAGGTGCCGCTCATCAGGTAAGCCGAGCGCACCTCGGCAAAGCGGCTGATCCGCTCGGCGATCGGGTCGAACCCCACCTCCCGCTGCGGCGTCACTTTCACTTCGATGACCGCGGTCACCTTCTCCGGCTCGAGCTGGTCTTCGTTGAGGATCGCCTGGTAGCCCCGAATGACTCCGCGTTTTTCGTAATCCGCAATGCGCCGGTTCACCTCGGCCGCCGGCAGCTCCAGCATCCGGGCGATAGCCTCACGCGGTTCCAGCGCGTTGGTCTGCAATATCTTCAACAATTCATCCATAATTCACCTCGGCTGAGGTGCGCTCGGAAAGTAACCCCCCGCCCGCGCTTGGACCAGCAGAATCCTCAATCCCGCTCTCGGGATGATTCCGCCTCCCATCACCGCAGCCGGAAACCGCCCTGGAACACGACTTCGGCCAGGGTAACGACCAGGAAGACCGCGCTCACCACCGCATTGAGGCGGAAGAAGGCCAACTGGATCCAGTTCAGGCTGCGGCGGCGGGCAATCCAGTGTTCGAGCAGCAAACAACCAACAATGATGAGCCAGCCGACCAGGTAAGCGAAGCGAAAACGGCAGAGCACGCCAAAGGCCAGGAGCAGCCCGCACGTGAACAGGTGCGCCAGGAAGGCGGCCTGGAGCGCGTTTTTCGGCCCCCACGCCACCACCAGCGAGTGCAGGCCATGCCCGCGGTCAAACTCGTAATCCTGGAGCGCATAGATGATGTCAAACCCCACCAGCCAGAGCACCACTACGGCCGCCAGCACCAGCATCTGCACCACTTCCGGGGCCGAGATTTGGCTCCCTTTTACTGCCAGCCAGGCCCCCACCGGCCCCAGGGCCAGCGCCAGGCCAAGGAAGAAATGCGTGTAATCCGTGAACCGCTTGGTCAGGGAGTAGAAGCCCACCACCGCCAACGCCACCGGCGACAGGTAGAAGCAGAGCGGGTTCAGCAGAAAGCTGGCGCCAACCAAACCGGCGCCCGACAGCGCGCACAGGGCGATCGCGCCCCCCAGGCCAATCTGGCCGCCGGGCAGGTGCCGCCGCGCCGTGCGCGGATTCAGCGCGTCGAATTTGCGGTCCACAATGCGATTGAAGGCCATGGCGCAGGTCCGGGCGCAGACCATCGCCGCCAAGACGAGGCCGAACTTTTCCCCCCCGGGCCAGCCCCGGTGCTCTCGCGCCGCCACCGCCATGGCCGCCAGCGCAAAGGGCAGGGCAAAGGCCGTGTGGGGGAATCTCACGAAATCGGCCCATTGGCGCAGGGTGGCCAGGGGAGAAAAAGGAGAATGGTGGGGGCAGGCCATCAGCGCCGGGAGCAAAGGGTGCCATCAAAGGCGAGCATCGAGCAGGGCGCGAAGCCCTCCGGCTGGCCCAGCGACCAAGCCGCGGCTATGGGCTTGGAGCCGTGCCGGAGAAACTCCTGAGTCAGGGCGCATCGCCGCCGCAACCAGGGGGAGATGGAAGCGGCGGCTTGGCCAGTTTTTTGGAAAAAACGGCCAACGTAGCCCATGCAGCCAATGTGGCCCATGCAGTGTTCCGCTCGGTTGGGGCATTTCCTGCGCCAGCGTGCTTCTCTGAAACTGAGCCTTCGCCGGTCTGGTCGCCCCTCCAAGCCCGTCCGATAACTCATCCGGTGGCATAGGCGGACCCAATTTACAGTTTACAGTCTATAATTTCCAATTTGCAATCGCCCGGGCTGGCCGGGTCAGTGGCAGCAAGGCCTCGAGACAACCTTGCTCACAATGTGCCCTCACTCTCTATCCTCCCCCCACCGCGCCAGCAGCCGGTGCGGCACCCCCAGGTGATCCAGCACCCGCGCCACCACGGTGTCCACCACCTGCTCGACCGTCTGTGGGCGCGTGTAGAACGAGGGATTGGCCGGCAGGATCGTCGCCCCCGCCAGCAGCAGCAACTCCAGGTTTTTCAGGTGGACGAGGTTGAGCGGGGTTTCGCGGGGAACCAGGATGAGCTTTCTCCGCTCTTTCAATACCACGTCCGCCCCGCGCAACAACACGTCCTGGCTGTACCCATGGGCGATCCGCCCCAGGGTGCCCATGCTGCAAGGGATGATGACCATGGCCTCGGGGGCGTTGGAACCGCTGGCAAAGGGCGCCTGCATGCCCTCGCGGTCGTGGAGCCTGGCGCCCGCCGGCAGGCGCAAGCCCCCCGGCAACTCTTCGGCTATGACCCCCTGGGCGTATTGGCTCAGCACGACATGCAGCTCGTGCTGGCTGAGAGCAAGGTTGTCGAGCAGACGCTGCGCGTAAAGGGCGCCGCTGGCCCCGGTAATAGCCACTAGTATTCTCAAGTGCGGCCCCAATATGCTTGAGGGCGCCGGAGCCGCAACAAAAAAAGGCGCCCGCGCGGGCGCCTTGAGATTAGGGCTTGCTGTTTGACAGCGCCAATTACGGGAACATGAGCGTGTTCGGGTAAGGGGTCGTGCTCGTGTCGCCGGTGTTCCGGAGTTGGTCGCGCAGGCGCGAGCTGCTGACCTGCTGCACGCTGCCGTCAGCCAGGAGGAGGTTGCCTTGCTTCTGGTGCATCTTGGCCGTGAAGCAAGGGGAGATCGCAGTGGCGGCGAAGTTGGTGCCCATCTGACCCAAATATCCTCCTTGGCCGGGAGAATCGCCGTAGCCGTTGTTACTGGTTTCGTCGTCCTTGGTCACGTTTTGGTAGTTGCCGTAGATGTTACGGTCGCCGGCCAGCAGCATCTGCGGGTTGTTCTCCACCGCGTCTTTGCCCAGGAAATAGGAGACGTTGCGGTTGCAGAGGCTGAATTGGGCTGGGCTGCCGGAGCCCGGCACCTGCACGTTCGCCTTGGCGCCGGCCACGATCAGCATGTTCGTGTGGGTGACGACGTCTGAATCCGACGGGCAAGCCAGCACCTTGGCCGTGCTCAACTCGTTGGACAGCACGCCGAACACCTGATAAAGGTAGCCCGAGTCATACGGAGTATTCATCAACTGCGCCTGGTTGGGCGGACCGCCGCTCGCGGCGTCAAGCTGCTGCGGGTAGCGATCCTGGTTGTCCAAGGCCCAGGTCTTGAAGGAGATCCCCATTTCCTTCAGGTTGTTGGCGCAACTGGCCCGTTGCGCGCGCGCTTTGGCGCGGGCCAGCGCCGGCAGCAACATGGCGGCCAGGATGGCGATGATGGCAATGACGACTAACAATTCGATGAGCGTGAAAGCCCCCGTCTTCTTGCGTTGGTTGTTCATAAAACTCTGCTGGTTATTCTGTTGTTTTTGGGCGGACAATGCGCGAACTTTAAGGCAACCGCCGACACTGTCAACCCAATTCTGCACTTTTTTTGAGCATTGGCAATGCCAGCCCCATTTACGGCCAAAAAACCACGAAATTGCGGCCTACTGGCCCCCGCAACGCGTGATTTTCACGCATTCCGCGTGAGATTCACGCATCGGAACAAATCCGGATTGCATTCGGGGTTCTTTCCCACCACGGTCCCAGCGGCATGTCAACTGACCAGTCTAGTCCGCCGAACTGCTTTCAAATCAGCCGGGCGCTCCTGGGGATGATTGTGCGCGGCAAACTGCCGCCCGGAGGGTCGCGCCGCATTTGGGCTGGGGCGGCGTTGCTCCTCAGTCGCAGGCCCATCAGGGTATGCGCCTTCGTCGCGTCTGGCCCCAGCCCAAATGCGGCGCAACGAACGTCATCGTATTTATGACCCGCAGTACTAAAGGAGCAGCAGTGGTCGAAATCATCGCCCATCGCGGCGCTTCCTTTGATGCCCCGGAAAACACCCTCGCCTCCTTGAGGTTGGGCTTCCAGCAAAAGGCCGATGCCGCTGAGCTGGACCTCCGCCTGACCAAAGACGGCCAACTCGTTGTCATCCACGATGCCAACACTCGCCGCGTGGCGGGGATTGCCAACCGCGTCGCCAGCCGCGCCTTCGCGCAATTGCGGCGACTGGACGTGGCCCAGTGGGGCAAGTGGAAGGACCGGGCCTTTTCCGAGAAGATCCCTTCGCTGGCGGAGGTGCTGGCCATCGTTCCGGAAGGCAAACGGCTGTTCCTGGAGCTCAAGTGCGGGCCGGAAGTCCTCCCGGCCCTCGCGCGCGCGCTGCAGCGAGCGGCCAGGCCGCCGCCGCCGCCGGTGATTATCGGCTTCGGCTATGGGACCGTGCGCCGGGCCAAGGCGATGTTGCCATCGCTGGAAGTCTGCTGGCTGGCCTCACGCAACCGGACCACCCGCCGATTCCCCCCGCTCCGCAGGCTGATTCTGCGCGCCAAAGCCGCCAACCTCGACGGCCTGGACCTGGAAGCCGGCTTTCCCATCGACAAGGAATTCGTCCGTCAGGTCCACCAGGCCGGACTGAAGTTGTACACCTGGACCGTCGACGACCCGGCCCTGGCCCGGAAACGGGCGGCGGCCGGCGTGGACGGCCTCACGACCAACCGCCCGGGCTGGCTGCGGGAGCAGTTGAGCCTGTGAATAACCTGTCAGCAAGATTCTCCATTTCCATTTGCCGGACCGGGCGAAATATCGTCTTGTGGTGTCATGATTGATTCGGTTTCAGACCACGCGGGCGCGCCGCCCGACTTGAGGCGTGGCGGGCGCAACCAACGGGCGCCCGACGAGGCGGCGCGAGTGGATCGCTTGCCGCCCCATTCCCCGGAAGCCGAACAGGGTGTCCTGGGGTGCGTCCTGCTCTCCCCCAATGAATGCATGGGGGCGTGCATCGAGCGATTCAAGGCCGGCGCCGAGGTCTTCTACGACCTGCGGCACCAGACCATCTTCAGCACGCTGGCGGAAATGTACGACCGCCGCGAGGCGATTGACCTCATTACCCTCCAGCAGCGGCTCAAGGACCGGCAACTGCTCGAGGAAGTCGGCGGCCTGGCCTATCTCTCGACGCTGCCGGACACGGTGCCCTCCTCGGCCAACCTCAGCTATTACGCCGAGATCGTGCAGGAGAAATACCTGCTGCGGAGGATGATCCACACCTGCACCGAGGTCGTCAGCCGCGTTTACGATTACGAGGGCGAGGTCGATGCCCTGCTCGACGAGGTCGAGCGCGACGTCCTGCGCATCAGCGAGTCCCGCGTCCAGACCCAGACCGCCACCATCAAGGACCTGGTCAAGAAGGCCATCAACACGATTGAGCTCTACCACCAGCACCAAGGAGAGTTGACAGGTATTGGGACGGGTTTTGCCGACTTGGACAAAATGACCAGCGGTCTGCATGAGGGAGAGATGATTGTCATTGCCGCCAGGCCGAGCATGGGCAAGACCAGCCTGGCGATGAATATTGCCGAGCATGTGGCCATTGATCTGCGCCTGCCAGTCGGCGTCTTCAGCCTGGAAATGACCGCCGACGCGCTGGTTCTCCGCGTGCTGTGTTCCCGCTCCAGGGTGAATCTCAAGGACGTCCGGAGCGGGTTTTTGGCCGAGCGCGATTTTCCCAAGATCACCACCGCCGCCGGCCAGTTGGCGGGCGCCCCGCTCTTCATCGACGATAGCTCCGCGCTTTCCATTCTCCAGCTCCGCGCCAAGGCGCGGCGGATGGCGCAACAGTATGGCATCAAATTGTTCGTCATTGATTATCTGCAGCAAATGCATTCGACTTCCCGAAAAGTTGACAACCGCCAGCAGGAGATCGCCGACATCTCCAACGGGATTAAGGCCCTGGCCAAAGAACTCAAAGTCCCCATGGTTGTATTAAGCCAACTGAACCGCGATTTCGAACGGGACAAGACCAGGAAGCCCAACCTCGCCGATCTGCGAGAGTCCGGCGCGATCGAACAAGATGCGGATTTCGTTGGCATCTTGTACAAAGTTGACCCCGAGGATCTCAGCCGGCGAAAAGACGACGTGATGGACGAGGAAACCGGCATGCTGCCCGACGTCCTGCCGATTAATCTGCTGGTGGCCAAACAGCGCAACGGGCCAATTGGAGACGTGCCCCTAACCTTCCTCCGGACGTTGACCCGCTTTGAAAGCCGAGCCAAGATCAGCGAGGACGCCGGACCTTGAGGCCCATACCCAGCTCGAAAGCGCAGCCAAAGTTAGCGACGAAGACGTGCCAAACTGACCTTGCGACGATGAAACCCGCGCTACGCCTTTGCCTGCTCCTCCTGCTTTGCGCCTGGTGGCCGGCGGCCTCGGCCCAGACCCCCAACCAAGTCGCCCAGGTCAGAATCGAGCACCGCGGCCCCGCCTCGGTCAGCGACGAACTCATCCGCGCCCATATCCGCGTCAAGCCGGGCGAACCCTACCTGCCGGGGGCGTCCAGCGACGACATCCACAACCTCTACGCCACGGGTTTCTTCCAAAACATCCGCGTGGCGGCCGAGGTGACTCCCCAGGGCGTCGTGGTCACCTACATTGTGCAAGCCAAACCGAGCCTGGTCGAGATCAAGTTCCAGGGCAACAAGAAGTACAGCTTCGCCAAGCTGATGAAGAAGGTCAGCTCCAAAGTCGGCGAACCCTTCGACGAACGGAAGCTCTTCACCGACACCCAGGAAATCCTCAAGCTCTACCAAAAGGCCGGCTACCCCCGCACGGAGGTCAAATACTCCTACAACATCGAGGAGGACGCCGGCCGCGCCACCGCCACCTTCGATATCACCGAAAGCCCCAAAGTTAGAATCGTCAAGGTCGATTTCCTCGGCGCCAAGGCCTTCAGCCAGCGCAAACTCCGCGGCGGCTTCTTGGTGGCCGGCGGCGCCTTCAAGAAGACCCGCCACCACTGGATGTTCTCCTGGATTACCAGCCACGGCTTTCTCAAAGACGATGATTTTGACGACGACAAGGACCGGCTCGCCGAATTCTACCACGACCACGGCTACATCGATTTCGAGCTCAAGGACGTGCAGTTCCTGAACCCCACCCCCCGCACCATGGTCGTCCGCCTGCTCCTCTATGAAGGCCGGCAATACCGCGTCGGTTCCGTCAGGTTCACTGGCAACAAGCTCTTCAGCACCCAGGCCATCATCGAGGGCCTGCACTCCGCCAACCAGGCCCGCGGCGGCAAGACCAGGCTCGGCCCCAATGGCCTGCCCATGGACGTCGGCGACATCTTCAAACCCAAAGACTACGCCCGCGACGTCGAGGCGGTCGAGGATTTCTACGGCGCCAGGGGCTACATCGATGTCACCAGTTTCTCCGGCAACCTCAAGGTCAGCCGCATCCCCAATACCCAAAGCGGCACCATGGACCTCGACTTCCAAATCAACGAAGGCCAGCGCTCCACCATCGAGCGAATCGAAATCCGTGGCAATACCGTTACCAAGGACAAGGTCATCCGCCGCGAACTGGCCGTGGCCCCGGGCGAAATCTTCGACCTGGTGCGCGTGCGCCGCAGCCGCTTGCGCCTGGAAAACATGCAGTACTTCTCCAAAGTCGACGCCCGCCCCGAGCCAACCGAAATACCCAACATGAAGGACCTCGTCATCGCCGTCGATGAGGGCCACACCGGCCACGTCATGGTCGGCGCCGGCTTCAGCTCCCTGGATGGCCTGGTCGGCTATACCGAATACTATCAGGGCAACTTTGATTTGTTCAATCCGCCCAAGTTCACCGGCGGCGGCCAGAAACTCCGGCTCCACGTCGCCCTGGGCACCCTGCGCCAGGACTACCTCGTGTCCTTCATCGAACCTTGGTTCCTGGGTCGCAAGCTCACCCTGGGCACCGATCTCTACTACCGCGACCTGGCCTTCCAAAGCCTCAAAGGCGTCTATGACGAAGTGCGCGCCGGCGGTCGCCTCAGCCTCTCCCGCACGCTCTTCAACAACGATTTCATCATCGGCAGCGTCAGCTACTCCCTGGAAGATGTCGGCATTGTCCTGAACCCGCCTTACCATGGCTTTGTCAACCGCGGCAGCCCGGGCACGACCCCCCAGCCCACTGCTGGGGGCGACCGCGGCGGTGTCAATTCCTCAGGCGGCCTGCAGGGCAACGCGGTCAAGCCCAACGTCCCCGACGCCATCCTCGGGGAAACCGGTTATCACGTGCTCTCGAAAATCGGCGCCTCGCTCGCTTACGACACTCGCGGCGGCGGCCTCTTGCCCAATAAGGGCCAGCGCACCAGCCTCGCCGCCGACTTCGTCGGCGGCCCCCTGGGCTTTGACAAGGAATTCTACAAGCTGGAACTCACCACCGCCTGGTACTTCAAGGGCCTGGCCAAAGGACACGTCCTGGAATTGGTCGGCCGGACCGGCGTGGCCGACAGCCTCACTTCGGAGGACGTGCCGTTCTACGAGCGCTACTACCTGGGCGGCATCTACTCCTTGCGGGGGTTCAACTACCGCAGCATCAGCCCGCGCCAGCCGGGCATGAGCGAGCCCATCGGCGGCGATTCCTACTGGTTCGGCTCCGCCGAATACAGCATCCCCATCATCGAGCAGGAGCATGGCCTGAGCCTCCGCTTTGCCCTCTTCTACGACATCGGCAGCGTCAGCCCCAGCCCTTACAGCTACAACTTCAGCAACTTCAATGACAACTGGGGTATCGGCTTGCGCATCAACCTCCCCATCGCTCCCATCCGCCTCGATTACGGCATCCCCATTCATCATGACCAGTTCAACGGCGGCGCCGGCAAATTCCAGTTCGGCGTCGGTTTCGAGCGCCCATTGTAATCCCAACTCCCTCCCTCAAGGCGGCACCACAAAACCCGGAGAACCCCAATATGTTGCGTTGGATTTCAAATCTGCCTTACGGTTTGGGTGGCGCGGGCCTCCTCTTGCTCGCGCAGACGCTGCCCGGCCTGTGCGGGCCGCCGCCCGCCTTGGCCTCCTTTGCCGCCCTGCCGCTGGCCTTCGAGCCGCTGGCTGGCCAGGCCCAGGCCCCGGCGCTCTTCCTCGCCCGCGGCCGCAACTACCAGTTCCGCATCGCCCCCGCCCAGGCCCAGCTCATCTTGTGCAAGAGCGCCGGCGCCCTGACCCCCGCCCTGACCGAGCGCGCCCAGTCTGTCGCCTGGCCTTGGGCAGCCACCCGAACCATCCGGATGGACTTCGCCGGGGCCAACCCGCAGGCCCCGGTCTATGGGGAGGGAGCCATGCCCGGCACCATCAACTACCTCCTGGGCAGCGACCCGGCGCAATGGCGCACCGGCATTGCAGCCTTTGCCAAAGTGCGCATCCAGGCCCTGTATCCCGGCATCAGCCTCGTCTATTACGGCAATCACCAGCGGCTCGAATACGATTTTACCATCGCCCCGGGGGCCGACCCCGCAACGATTGCCATTCATTATGACGGTGTGGACCGCCTTACGCTCAACGAGGCGGGCGACCTGCTTCTGGGCCTGGGCGCCGAGGAAGTCTGCCAGCCCCGGCCCGCCCTCTACCAGACCGTCGGCGGACAACGCAAACCGGTCTCCGGCGGCTATCGGCTCAAGGATGCCCGGACCGCCACGTTCGCCGCCGGCCCCTACGATCATTCCTCCCCCCTGGTCATCGACCCGACGATGAATTATTCGACCTATTTCGGCGGCAACGGCGACGACATTGTTTGGGCGGTCAAAGTCAACACGAACGACAACTCGGTCTATCTTGCCGGCCAGACCCTCTCCAGCCAGTTCCCCTTTGGGCTGCCTGCCCCCGGCGCCCAGGCGACCAATGCCGGCGGCACCATCAACGGGGATGCCTTTGTGGCCAGGCTCGACCGCACCGGCACCAACCTGCTGTTCTTCACCTTCCTTGGCGGCAGCGGCGACGACGCCGCCCTGGACCTGGCCCTGGACGGCGCCGGCCAGGCCTATCTTACCGGCTACACTGACTCGACCAACTTCCCCTGCTTCCCCGCCGGCGGCGTGCCGGGACTTCTCCATTCGACCAACCTGAGCGGCCGCATTACCCCGGCTCACGTCTTTTTCAGTGACGCCTTCGTGGCCGAACTCACCAGCGACGGCTCGGGGTTGGTCTTCTCCAGCTACCTGGGGGGCAGCGACCGCGACACGGGCATCGGCATCGCGCTGGACCCCAGCAATTTCGTCTATGTGACCGGCTACACCTATTCGACTAATTTCCCTGCCACCAACGCCCTGGTGGTCCAGCCGCCCGGCGCCACCAAGCCGTTGTGGTTCACTAATCTGTTCGGCAGCAACGATGTCTTCGTGGCCAAATTCGCCCCCGCCGGCGCCGGTCTCGTCTATTCCACCTACCTGGGCGGCACCAACTTCGATGTGGGCCAAGGCATCGCGGCCGACGCCGACGGCAACGCCTATGTCACGGGTTATACTGCCTCGACCAATTTCCCCGTCACCACTGCGCTGGCCCCGCTGCTCGGTCAGCTCAACGACACCACCAATGCCGTGCGCAAGTACCACGGCCGAGTGGTGCCGCCCTACGACGCCTTTGTGGCCAAAATCGCCCCCCTCGGCTCGGATTTGCTCTACTGCGCCTACCTGGGCGGCACCAATAACGACGCCGGTTTCCGCATTCGGCTCGACGCCGCCGGCGCCCTTTACGTGACCGGTTCCTCCTCCTCCCTGGACTTCCCGAACATCCCCAATGTCACCACCAACCTCATCCCCCATGGCCGGACCAACCTCAGCTACCTCAACAGCGATGCCTTCCTGACCAAGATCGTCGCCCCCGGCAACGTGCCGGTCATCGAGTATTCCCTGCTTTTCGGCGGTCCCGGCGACGAGACCGGCTGGGACCTCGCCCTGGACCCGCTCACCACCAACATCTTCCTGGTCGGCACCACCACCTCGACCAATTTCCCCAGTTTCCCTTTCTCCGCCACCAATGCCCCGTTCCTCCAGGCCACCAACCGCTCCCGCAGCAACGACGTCTTCGTCGCCGCCTTCGCCCCCGCCACTTTCCTCACCACGAACTGGGTCCTGACCAACATCATCACCGGGGGCCACCCCACCCCCGTTTACATTCCCCAGACGGTCACCAACCAGGTGCTCACCAATCTCTTCGCCGTCTGCTTTGGCGGAGTGCGCGATGATTTCGGCCTGGGCATCGACGTCGATCGCGCCGGCAATGCCTTCGTGGCCGGCCAGACCCTCTCCGGCGATTTCCCGGCCCTCGGCGCCTGGCAACCCACGCTCGTCGGCCACAGCGACGGTTTCCTGGCCAGGATACAATTCGCCGACGCTCTGGCTGCCGTCACGATTGATACCGTGCCCCCACACCTCCAGGTGACGGTGGACGGAACCACCAACACGGCGCCTTTGACCGCCAACTGGGTTTTCGGGTCGGCGCACAGCCTCTCCACCCTCCCGGTGCAGGGCGGCGGCCGGGGCAAGCGCCATCTCTGGACTTCCTGGAGCAATGGCGGGCTGCTCTCCAACCAGGTCAGCCCGGCTGCCAGCAGCGTGGCCATCACGGCCAGCTTCAAAACCCAGTACTTTCTGACAATGGAGGCAACCCAAGGCGGCGCAGCCAACCCAGCCAGCGGCTGGTACGACGCCGGCAGCATCGTCCCGATCACCGCCACGCCCGCGCTGGGCGCCAGCTTTGCCGGCTGGACCGGCGGCGGCGCCGGCGCCTACTTGGGCTCGAACAATACCGGCAGCGTGACCATGAACGGGCCGATCACGGAAGTCGCGAATTTCACCGGGGCGCTCGGCAACCGCCTGACAGTGGTGATCAACGGCGCCGGCAGCGTTTCACCCGATTACAACGGCCAGGCCCTCCTGCTCGGGCACACTTACACGCTCACCGCCAAACCCAACCCGGGATTCTCGTTCGCGGGCTGGACCGGCGCTGTCCCCACCAACTACCCGGTCTTGCGCTTCGTCATGACCAACGGCCTAGTCCTGCAAGCCAACTTCGCCGCCAACCCCTTCGCCCCCGCCAAAGGCTCTTATGCCGGCCTGTTCTTCGATACCAACAACCTCGACTTCCAAAGTTCCGGCTTCTTCAGCGCCACCCTCGCCGACAGCGGCGCCTTCAGCGCCACCCTGCAACCGGCCGGAAAGACCTATTCGCTCTCCGGCCAATTCTCGAACGACGGCGCCTTCTACGGCACCCTGTCGCGTGGCAGCACGCTCACTCGCCTCCAGGTCCGGTTGCAGCTCGATTTGAGCGCCGGCAATCGCCTGACCGGCCAGGTCAGCGACGGCACCTGGACCGCTGACCTCCTGGCCAACCAGGCCGTTTATTCCAGCACCAAACCGGCCCCGGAAAGGAGCAGGAAATACATCTTGCGCCTGGCCGGCAGCGACAATTCGCTGGCCGCGCCGGGCGGTGACGGCTTCGGCACCGCCTCGGTCGCTGCCAACGGCGCCCTGCTGTTCAACGGGACCCTCGCCGATGGCGCCAAGGTCCTCCAAAGCACCTTCGTCTCCGGCCAGGGCCAGTGGCCCCTCTTTGCCTCCCTCTATTCCGGCCGTGGGGCAGTCCTGGGTTGGCTCTCCTTCGCCGGCCCCGCCCTGGATGCCCTCAGCGGTCCGGTCACTTGGTTCAAACTGCCCAATCCGGGACCCAGGCGCCTCTATCCGGGCGGCTACACCTTCGAAACCCAGGCCGCCGGTTCGGTTTATGCCTTTACCAACGGCACGCGCGTGCTCAATTTCAGCCAGGGACAAGTCGTGCTCGAAAAGGGCGGCCTGCTGCAGGACCTCACCAACCGGGTCTTGCTCGACTCCAACAACAAGGTCACCGACCTGACCCGCACGAACCGGTTGAGCTTGAGCCTCAGCCCTGCTGCCGGTTCCTTCCGGGGCAGCTTCCTCAATCCCGCCACGCGCCAGACCGTCCCGTTCTCCGGGGCCCTCCTTCCCAGTCAGACCAACGGCGCCGGCTTCTTCCTGACCACCAACCAGAGCGGCCGAGTCTTCTTCGGACCGTAACCCTCGGCGCGCACCGTTCAGGCCGCAAACCGCGACTGGGCGGCGCGAATGTCTTTGGCGATCTGCTCGCGCAGGTCCGCTACCGAGGCGAACTTCCGCTCCTCGCGCAGTTTGTCGACGAAAGCGAGCTCCAGTTCCTGGCCGTAAAGGTCCCCCTGGAAGTCGAGCAGATGCGCCTCCACCCGCACTTGCGGCGGCCCCTGCTCAAGGGTGGGGCGGCAGCCGATATTCAAGGCGGCGCGGTAGCGCCGCCCGCCCGCCAGGGCCTGCACGGCATACACGCCCCTGGGCGGCAGAACCAGGCCGCCGACATCCATGTTCGCCGTCGGAAAGCCCAGTTCGCGCCCCAGCCGCCCGCCCGGGACCACCTTGCCGGCCAGGCCATAAGCGCGGCCGAGCATCTGGCTGGCCGCGTCCAGCTCGCCCGCCGCAATCGCCGCGCGAATCCGGGTGCTGCTCACCGCCCGGCCATCGAGCGACACCGCTGCCAGGCCGTGCACCGCAAAGCGCAGGTCGTTGCCCAACCGCTTCAATAACTCGACATTGCCGCCGCGCTTGTAGCCAAAAACAAAATTCGCCCCGACGCAAAGGCTCAGAATCTGCCCCAGGTCCCGCGCCAATCCCCGGATGAACCCCTCCCCGCTTTGCCGGCTGAAGGCCTGGTCGAAGTGAATCAACAACAGGGCGTCCGCCCCCAGCGAACCGAGCGTCCGCAACTTTTGCGGCAGCGAATAGATCAAGGGCGGCACCCGGCTCGGGGCCACCACCGTGTTGGGATGGCGGTCAAAGGTAATCACCAGCGCCAGGGCTTCATGCTGCCGTGCGTCCATGATGGTTTGCCGGACAATCTGCTGGTGTCCCAGGTGCACCCCGTCGAAAAACCCGATCGCCAGGGACACCTTCCGCCCGCCCGCGGGCAACTCGTTGGCTGCGTGAATAATTCTCATGGCAACTTCTCTGACCATGCAACCCGCCCCTGGTCATCCCCTGGCCAATTTCAAAAACGGTATCACCAGTCTTTCCAGCTCGCGCGCCGTAAGCTTGAGCACCTCCGCCAGGGGCGTGGCCTGGCTCACCTCGAACCGGCCCGAGGCGACCCGCCGCAGGGTGGCCAGGTGGGCGCCGCAACCGAGCTTCTGCCCCAGTTCATGGGCCACGCTCCGCACGTAGGTCCCCTTCGTGCAGGCCAGCCGGAAATGCCCAATCGGCTCCTGGTAGGCGCCGAAGCGGAAGGTATAGATGTGGACCAGGCGCGCTTCGCGCTCGACCTCGATGCCCTGGCGCGCCAGTTTGTAAAGCGGCACCCCGCCTATTTTCACCGCCGAGACCATCGGCGGCGTCTGCATCTGGTCGCCGAGGAATTGCGCGGCGGCTTCCTGGAGCCGCTCCAGCGTCAGCGGCGGGACCGGCAGCGACGCGACCAGTCGGCCAGCCGCATCGTAGGTGTCGGTGGTCTCGCCGAACTTGAGCGTCCCCTCGTACACCTTGTCCTCAGCCATGAGTCTTTCAGAGAGTTTGGTGCCCCGGCCCAGCACCAGGATCAGCAAACCGGTCGCGTTCGGGTCCAGCGTGCCGCAATGCCCCACCTTCTTGATCCTGAAATGCCGGCGAATCGCGTCCACCACGTCGTGCGAGGTTGGCCCGGCCGGTTTATCGATCAGGATCGCGCCATCGAGCGCTGAAAACTCTTGCATCATGCGTTATTAAATCGCTTTTCGCCAGGGTTGCAACGCGCAATGCGTTTGCCTTTCCGAATTGCTTTCTGTATCTCGAGCGAAAATGACCGCGCACCCCAGAGCCAGCCGGTCGCCAGGCCTCAGGTTTGAAGTCGCGCCGGACCTCGAGGCGATGAGCCGGCGTGCCGCCGCGCTCATCGAGTCCGCCCTCCGGCGCAAGCCGGCGCTCCTGTTGTGCGCCGCCGCCGGCTCCAGCCCCGCCCGCACCTACGAATTGCTGGGCGAGCGGGCCAGCCAGGACCCGGCCCTTTTCCGGCGATTGCGAGTCATCAAGGTGGATGAGTGGGGCGGGCTCAACCTGGCGGACCCGGCCACCTGTGAAAGCGACTTGAGGACTCGCCTCCTGGTTCCGTTGCGCATCGCCCCGGACCGCTATCAGGGCTTCGACAGCCAGCCGGCGGACCCGCCCCGCGAGTGCGAGCGGATTTCCCAGTGGCTCGCCCGGAACGGGCCGATTGACCTCTGCGTTCTGGGCGTCGGCGTCAATGGACACATCGCCATGAACGAGCCGGCCCAGGCGCTGTGTCCCGGACCCCATCTGGCCGAGTTAACGCCCGGTTCGCTGGAGCATCCGATGCTCGCCGCCTCGAATGCCAAACCGGCCTACGGGCTCACCCTCGGGATGGCCAACATCCTTCAATCCAGGACAATTCTCCTGCTGGCCAGTGGAAAGCGCAAACGTGCTGTCCTGGAGCGTCTGCGCCGGCCGCAAGTCACTCCCCAGTTTCCCGTCTCGTTTCTATGGCTGCACCCCAACGTAACGGTGCTCTGCGATCGGGGGGCGCAGGGGACGTGAGCGGGAAAGGAATCATGAACACGAAAGGACGAGTTAAAGTTGGCATTATCGGGTCGCAGTTCGAGGCGGACATCCATGCCGAGTCGTTTCGGATTTTGCCCGA
>Ga0187850_10000761_pt1 | contig 39892 bp, 44 predicted proteins | sample June2016WEW_4_15_FD_132436 | JGI IMG/M metagenome (GOLD analysis project Ga0187850, IMG submission 132436) | Peatland microbial communities from SPRUCE experiment site at the Marcell Experimental Forest, Minnesota, USA - June2016WEW_4_150 | ecosystem: Environmental > Terrestrial > Soil >...
CTACTGCTCCTACAGCTCCAACAACTACTAAAGGAACTACAGCTCCAACTACTGCTCCTACAGCTCCAACAACTACTAAAGGAACTACAGCTCCAACTACTGCTCCTACAGCTCCAACAAATTCAGGCAGAGAATCAAAAACTAAAACCATTCCGTTAGTAACTATAGTTATCCCTCCACCGGCAGTTGCACCACCTACACCTTCAACAACAAATGCAAATAAAGGTGGAAATTCCCCTACTCCAGCTCCTACAACTCCAGCTGTTCCTGTTTCAACAACACCCAACGCAGTTACAACAGTGGTACCACCAACAAATGTAACTGAACCAACTAAAACTATTGTAACTACTTATAATAATCAAATTGATAATAAAACTAAAAATGTTACTTCTGTATCTCAAACAAGCATAACTTCTACTTGTGAAAATGGATTTAATTTATGCGATAACAATAATGTAACTTTTTGTTCTAACACTGCTTGTCCTTCAGGGAGCGTTTCTAATAGTAGTACTGCAACTATAACAACTAATACTACTAGTTCTCCACAAGTAATTAAGAATGTAAATTCTACTATTACTATGGTTGCAACACAACTAAATCCTACTACAACACTTGTAACAATTTATACTACTCCTACTATTCCTCAAGGAGCAACAAATACTGTAACTCCAACAACTATAGTAACCCAGCTGTATGTAGTTGATTTAGGGTGTGGGTCTGGGTTTACATTAAAAACCGTTAATAATATAGCAACTTGCTCTAGATAAATTTTTATAATTTATTTTTATCCCCTTTTTTATTTTAAATAACTAAATCCTTAAAAATAAGATTCTGTTCATCACAAAATGGAAATAATCGCTGATTTGCAGATACATTCAAAATATGCAAGAGCAACAAGCAAAAACATTTCTATTGAAAATCTTGAGAAATATGCAAGGATGAAAGGTCTTGACCTTTTGGGTGTTGGAGATTTTCAGCATCCTTTAAGAAGAAAAGAAATTGATGAAAAGCTTACAGAAGATGACAAGGGAATTTTAAGAACTGTCAATGGTTTTCCTTTTTTATGGCAGACAGAAGTAAGCCTTATGTACAAGCAGAATGATAAAAGAAGAGCTGTTCATTTGCTGATTTTTGCGCCAAACAGAAAAACAGCTGATGAAATAACAAAATTTCTTGGAAGCAAAGGCCGCCTGGATTATGATGGAAGGCCGATTTTTGGAATGACTGCGCGTGATCTTGTTTTTGAAATGAAAAAAATAAATGATAAAATTGAAATAATTCCTGCGCATTGTATGACTCCTTGGTTCGGACTTTTTGGTTCGAAATCAGGATTTGATAGCTTGAAAGATTGCTTTTTGGATCAAACAGAAAAAGTTTATGCTATTGAATCAGGAATGAGTGCTGACCCTGCAATGCTTTGGAGATTTTCAGAAGTTTCAAATGGAATTAATGTTGTAAGTTTTTCAGATGCACATAGTTTTTGGCCTTGGAGGCTCGGAAGAGAGGCAACTATATTTGACATTCCTGAATTGTCTTATGATAATGTAATAAAGGCAATAAGAACAGGAGAAGGGCTAAAGGCAACTATTGAAACTCCGCCTGAATATGGAAAATATCATTGGGATGGACACAGGCTTTGCAATTTTTCTTGCGGACCAGAAGAAACAAAAAAACTAAATGGAATTTGTCCTGTATGCAAGAAGCCATTGATTATTGGAGTTGACAATAGAGTTGAAGAAATCGCTAAATTTCCAGCTGGACACAAGGCAAAAAGCTCAAAACCATTTTACAAACTGCTTCCTTTGCATGAAGTTATTGTTCTTGCAGAAGGCACAAGACTTGAAAGCCCTAAAACTTGGGAAATTTACAACGAACTTATAAAAAATTTCGGAAACGAACTTAATATTTTGCTTAAAGTTTCCAAAGAAAGTCTTCTGGGAAAAAATGTTAATGAAAAACTGGCTGAGTTAATTTTACTCAACAGGGATGCAAAAATAAAAGTTGCTCCGGGTTATGACGGAGAATATGGAAAAGCTTTATTGGGAGAAAAACAGGGAACTTTACTCTAACTTGGTTTTTGTCTTAACAAATTTGTAATGGGCATCCATTGTTTTGTTCTTGCATTTATCACATACATCTTTTAATGTGTAAGAATTACAATTTTTGCACTTTTTTAGTTTCATCCTATATGAAGAAGATATTCCTTTAATCTTGGATGGAATGATGTTGCAAATAAATCTTCTAATTCTGTAGCTTTTGCCCACTTAAGTTCCTTAATCTTTTCACCTGCTTTTGGCTTGTTTCCGTTTTTTGCTTCACACAGGAAATAAATTGCAAGAATGTCTCTCCTTTCCTCATATGTTTTTGAAAATACAGCTCCAAGGTTTTTAACGTCCAAGCCTGTTTGTGCTTTAATTCTGTCCTTTAATGCCTTGTTTATTTCTCCATCTGCAGTTAGCCTCCCTCCAGGAAAAACCCATTTTAGGTTAGGCATGTAAGGGTCATTTTCCCTTTTTCCAACAAGGATTTTCCTTTCTTTAGGGTCAAAAATTATCCCAAGAACAATAACCTGAAAGTTGTTTATCTTTTCTTCTTTTTTCATAAAAACATATCTCAAAAATCCTTTTTAAGTTTTATGTATCATTAATCAATTGCAGGGAAAACATACAACCTGATTATAATACAATTATTTACTTCTTTACAATACTAAAAATTGTATCTTTTGACTTACTCTTTTTTTCAATTGCATCAAGAATCTCGCGCAGTTTCTGGTCAGCTTCCTTTATGTCGCTATCCTCTCTTTTCAAGGAATACTTTCCTGCAGAAATATACTTTACTTCTGTGCCTTCAATTTTCCCCAAAATTTCCTTTATGACTTCAACACCATTTGGAGCAGTGCTTCTTAGAATTATTTCTTTTTTCACAATGCCTTTTTTCTGCTTTTGCTGGGAGTTTATTATTTCAAGAATCTTTTTTGAATTTTCCAGGCCAACAATCTTTTCAAGCTCTTTTGGATTTGATTTTGCCTCCTGAAGAAAATCAAAGACCTTTTCTTTTTTTTCTATTTCATCAAGAACATTATTAGCATTTTCTCCAAGAACACCCTTTATTATACTTTCATAACTTTTCTCCATCTTGTCTTTTTCCCTGACTTCTTTCTGTTCTTTTTGGGTTACACGCCTTAATGAAAGGTCAATTCTGTCGCCAGAAACACGAAGAACCTTGCAGACAATCTTTTTTTTAGGAACAACATAATCTCTTATGTTCCTTATTCTTCCTGGTGCAATCTCAGAAAAGACTATAGAGCCTTCACCGTTGCCTTCTATTGTAACAAAAACAGTAGTTCCAACTATGCTTTCTACTGTGCAAAGTACAATATCTCCTGTTTCAAGTACCATTTTAATAGAAAAAGTGACTGGTTTTTAAATCTTAACCAACTCTATCTCGCAGCTTTCCTTCAGGGCATTTATGAACTCAGATTCTTTGTCTTTCTGCACAACACAGCCTGCTGCAAATTCATGGCCTCCAACTTCTCCACCTATTTTTTTCACGATTGTGTCAAGAATTTCGCGTACATTTCTTCCTTTTCTTCCAACACCACGTGCAGAGACTTTTATTTTGTCTTCATAATAAGCCATTGTTACAATAATTGTTCCCTCATCGTACAATGAGGAGTTAGAAAGTATGCTTGCTATTGTTCCTATAATTGTATCTTTGACGCTGTCTCTTGCATTTATTATTAAAAAGCCCTTTCCCTGTATTTTTTCAATCTTTTCTGAAGAATTTTTAACAGAATCCAGACCAGCAATAAGATGCTGCTTGTATTTTGCATGTATTGATTCTGCTTTTTTTCTTGCTCCTGGAACTTCCATGCAGAATTGGAGGGCAACTTCTGGCTCATCAAGGCGTGAGCATGCATTTATCATTGCGCTGAGTTCACGCGCATCTTCAAGCTTATTGAAAAATTTCAGCAGAAAAATATCGCCAACAAGTTCTTTATTTTTTGTGTTTGGATTTCTCAGCATTATTGATGTGACAAGTTTTTTCATTTCTTCATCATTTAAATCAATAAGACTTTTGTATTTTCCATTGACTGGTTCTATTCCTGAATGTCTGAGCAATTCTGTTATTCCTGTAGGATTTCCAGTAATTCCTGGTATGTATGGATCTGAATTATATTCAAGGACTTTGTTTACAGGGCGGGTGTAAGGATAAATCAGCAATCCGCGCCTTCTTTTTATTTCTCCATCTTCAAGAATTCCATTGTTTAGCTTGTCAATGTTAGCTTCCATCAAATCACCAATCATTCCGAGAACAGCAAGCTTTGCGAACTCTTTATTTTCATTGTTCATTTTCTTGCAAAAAAGATAAACAAGCCCTGAGGAACTTATATTTTCCTTTCCATAAATCATTGGATTTACCATTGTGACATTTTCCGGAATTTCCTGCACAAGTTCATGATGGTCTATAATGAAAACTTCCTTTATTTCTGCCTCTTTTATGTAATTAAGCATTCCTGATCCCAAATCAAGAAAAATAACTGGCTTGTTTTTTTCCAAGCTGAAGATAAATTCTTTTTCAAGCCTTTTTAGAATCCTTACAGAAAATTTTCTGTCCATTCTTTTCATTGCCTGAACCATTATTGCTGCAGAAGAAATCCCATCTGTATCAAAATGGCTGACAACAAGAACTTCTCTATTTTTTGGAATTGCAATAAGTTTTTCAACAGCATTATTCATGCTTTCATCAAATTCAATATTACCTCTTTTTTCCATTTTAAAAACAAAACTTAACACTATTTAAGCAAAATTGTGGTATTGTTCCTGTTTTCTTAAAAGAGAGAAAATTCTTTCCCTTTCTCTCATTGCTCTTTTGTCCTGAGCATTTTTTTCCTTGTGTTTTGTAACCCTTTCCAGCTTTTCCCTTATGTTCTTGATATCCGGGTTCTGGTAAAGTTTCTTTTCCTTGAGAATTTTTGATATTTTTCCATGCTCTTTAGGATGAATTCCTTCATGCCTTAGAGCTTCACCTATTTTTTCTGAAGTCAAACCGGTTTTTGCAAGCTCAACTATCTTTGCCTCGTATTCTTTTTCTGTAATTTTCTTTTTTTCTTCTTTTTTTACTTCAGGAACTTCCTTTTTGCTTGCTTCCTGTTCTTTTTTTTCTGCTTTCTCTGATTTTTCTTTTGGCATCTGATTAGATGAAGAAGTTCGTTTTTAAAGTTTTTTATGTATTTTAAAGTAAAAATTTCCCACGAAGGTAAAAGATATTTAAATACGAAAAACTTTCACTCATTATGGGTAAAACCATAGGAATTGTAAGTCTTAAAGGGGGTGTTGGCAAGACAAGCATTGTTGCTGCACTTGGAGGAGCTTTCTCAAACCTGGGAAAAAAAGTCCTTCTTGTTGACGGAAACCTTTCCTCACCAAGCCTTGGACTGCATCTTAACCTTGTAGAACCAAAGGCAACGCTTCATGATGTTCTTAATAGGACTGCAGGAATAAAAGATGCCATATACAAGCTGGATAATTTTGATATAATGCCAGCATCTGTTTTTACCAATTTGAAAGTCAATCCGTTTCTTCTGAAAAGCCAGTTAAAAGAAGTAAAAAAGAAATATGATGTGATTTTGCTTGACTCTTCTCCTTCTCTTGATGCAGAAACGCTTGGAGTAATGCTTGCTTCTGATGAAATCTTTGTTGTCACAACTCCAGACCATCCAACAATGAGCGCAAGCATCAAGGCTGCGAAGATTGCAAAGCAGAGAGGAAATCCAATAACTGGAATAATTCTCAATAAAGTCCATAAGAAAGATTTTGAATTGCCTTTGTCAACTGTTGAAGATACTTTGGAAATGCCTGTTCTTGCTGTTGTTCCTTATGACACAAATGTTCTCCGCGCCTTGGCAAACATGCAGCCATATACTGTTTACAAGCCAAGAAGCGAAGGCAGCGAGGAATTAATGAAGCTTGCTGCAACCCTTTCTGGAGAGAAATATTCTGGAAAACCTTCTTTTATGAATTTCTTCAGAGGATTTATTCCGACAAAACAAGATGTAAACAGAGAAATATTCTATGAAGGTTTTTTTAAATAAAAATAGCCCTGCCAGGATTCGAACCTGGGTCTAAGGCGCCAAAGGCCTTCATACTTGACCGCTATACTACAGGGCTATAGCCAGAAAACAAAGTATTAATTTATAAGGGTTTTGATTAATCTGAATTGCTAACTCTACGGGACTTTTAGTAAGTCTTAAAAATATCCAAGCCGTTCAGATTTTATGAAGATTGGAGAAACAGAACTTAATATAAACGGCAAGACAATTAAAGCTTTAGTAACAAAATCTGAAAAGGGAGATAGAGAGCTTTTGAAAAGCCTTTATTCTGATTGGAAGAAACTTAATGATAGATTGAAGGCTATTTCAACAAGAGGGATAAATATTCCTGAAGCAATAACTGAAAATGCCTTTGCGTTGTTCTTTCCAGACTGTATAAGAGTTGTCAGTCTTAAAGGAATGAAATGCTCTTTTGATTGCATAAACACTAAGACAGGCTCAAGAATACAGATTAAGGCTTCAAGCATAGCTTCTGACCTGACTTCTTTCGGGCCGCGCTCTGAATGGGACGAGCTGTTCTTTCTGGATTTCTCTGCAGGAAACGGCAGTTTCAAAGTATACAAAATAGAGCCAGACTGGGTTTACAAGCATAATGTAAACAGAAATCAAACCTTTGAACAACAACAAGCACAGGGAAAAAGACCAAGGTTTTCTATAACAGAGAACATCATTAAGACAAGGAAACTAACACCAGTGAAAATCTGCAAATTATAGAAAATTATATATACTAATTCAACTTTGATTTTTCAGAGGCAAAGGGTTTATAAATATCAAAAGAGGAAAAATGAATATGACAAGTAAGTATACAAAAATAGAATACATGAAAAGAAAAGAAATAAATTTGGATGCTGGAAATGCTTCTCCAAAAGCGAGAGCTATAATTGAAGCTACTGGAGCAGAGGATAATTTAATTCTTAGAATTAGTATAAACTCTCCAGTTTTCATAGAAGATGCAGCACCCTTAACAGCAGAAGGTATTACTTCTATCTGTCAAGAAAATTAAAAATGAGCTATGATTTCATAATCATAGACACCATAATTTGTGATTCTTATAACGAGGCTATGTATGATTTAAGTAATCCTTTTAGAGCTTCATTATTAAAATTACAAGAAATATCTGGGAATAAAGTTGCCGATAAAAAGAGACCTTTATTGTTCATAACTCTTGACACAAAAGGATTAGTAGAAAAAAAGTGTGTCAATGTTAATAATGAACTTCCGATAACTTATAGTTGTTTATTAGGGGCTTGTGGAAACATTGATATTTTTGGTAAGGATGAAGCAGATTCTATATTAAAAAGTTCAAGCTTCTTAAAATGGATGGAAAGGAAATTTTGTATTCTCACTGGAAATTCTTTATTAAAAACAATGTTATCTGAGAATGGATTTGAAGTTTACGATTTATCCCAAGTAGACACTTTAATAGGAAAATTATGATTTCTTTTTCTTAGGCTCTTTATCCCAACGGGAACTTTTACATTTAGGGCATATAAGAGGCTTCTCTTTCTCTGAACGAGGCTGCCATTTATATCCACAGTTATTGCACTTGTATCCTTTGACTTTAATCTCAATTTCTGGCATATCCTTTCTAAGAAATCACACCTTATAAATCTTACTAATCATAGTAATACTTTACAATAGAAATGTTTATAAAGGTGGTATTACTATGTATAGTATGACTAATCATAGTAATAAGAAGATGGAACAAAAAATAAAATGTCCGTATTGTAAGAATGAAAACATAGTTAGACGAGGACAGAGAAAGACGCAGAATAGAGGCATAATTCAAAGATACGGCTGTCAAGATTGCGGTAGGCGTTTTGTAGTTGATGATGGTTTTTGGAAAATGAAAAACGCTCCGCAGAAAGTAACCTTATGCCTTGACTTGTTTTATAGAGGAATTTCAACAAGAAAAGTGCAGGAGCACCTTCAGGCTTTCTATCCGCATAATAGCTCTAATGTTTCTATCTATAAATGGATTGTAAAATATTCAAAGATGATTTCAAGATTTACAGATAATCTTAAATTGAAAGTTGGAAAAGAGCTTCAGGTTGATGAAATGGAATTTAAGACTTCAGGAAGAAGGGCTTGGTTTATTGACAGCATAGATACTGAAACAAGATTTATGGTTTCTTCTGAATTTTCAAAAAGAAGAGGCAGAAAAGAAATAATAAAAGTAATTGCAAGAGCAAAGAATAATACAGAAAATCAAATTAAGATATGCACAACTGACGGCTATACTGCATACGATAATGTTGTAAAAAAGATTTTTGGATATTGCCTTAAAACACATACTTGGAATGTTGTTCATAACAAAGTAACACAGCTTAGAGGACAGGGCTTTAATCACAAAGTTGAAAGAATGCACAGCAATATAAGAGCAAGAACAAAAACTTTCAGAAGTTTTCACGGCTCTGTTAATTCTGCAAATGCAGTTATGAAAGGGCTTTCAGTTTATTACAACTTCATAAGAGAACATCAAGCCATAGGAAAATGTCCTTATGAATTAGCTGTTCCAGAATTGAAACTTGGAATTAACAAATGGCACGATTTAATTAAACTTTCAAAGCAAAATAATTAAAAGATGGTAAGATATAGGGCTGGTATGGAACGAGGATTAAGGACATTAGATTTATTTGCAGGTGTTGGTGGAATAAGACTGGGTTTTGAAAATGCAGGATTTAATACTATTTTTGCAAATGATTTTGATAAGACCTGCAAAGATACTTATGACTTGAATTTTTCAGAGCCTAAGCTTAATACAGAAGATATATGGAAATTAAATATAAGCAAAATTCCAGACTTTGATATATTGCTCGGTGGCTTTCCTTGTCAGGCTTTTTCTATTGCAGGATACAGAAAAGGGTTTAATGAAGAAAGAGGGAATTTATTTTTTAGAATTGCAGAGATTTTAGAAGAAAGAAGACCAGAAGCTTTTTTATTAGAGAATGTAAAAAATCTTAAAGGACACGATAAAGGAAACACTTTCAAAGTTATTGAAAAGACTTTAAGAGAATTAGGCTATCACATTAAATCAAAGGTGCTTAATAGTATGGAATATGGGAATGTTCCACAGAACAGAGAAAGAATATTTATTGTTGGATTTTTAGATAAAAAGAAAGAAGAAGCTTTTGAGTTTCCAGAGCCCATCAAATTAACAAAATCCTTTAAAGAGTTTACAGCAAAGGAAGCAGAAGATAAATATTATTACAACGATAAGCCTCTTTATGAAAGAATAAAGAATGATATTAACTCTGAAGAAACAGTTTATCAGTGGCGTAGAAAATATGTAAGAGCAAATAAGAAAGGCGTTGTTCCAACATTAACAGCAAATATGGGATTAGGCGGTCATAATGTTCCTATAATCAAAAATCATAAAGGAATAAGAAAGCTAACACCAAAAGAAACCTTTATGCTCCAAGGTTTTCCAAAAGAGTTTAAGCTCCCTGAAAATCTTGCAGACAGCAAATTATATCATCAAGCAGGGAATAGCGTAACCGTTCCAGTAATTCAAAGGATAGCGGAAAATATGATTAAAGTATTATCTTAATTTTTTTGGGAGATTAAGTCCCGAAGAATTAACAATACATGATTAATCAGACTTTGCACGACAAAGTAATTCTGCACGAGAATAAAGGTTTCTGCACGGAAATGCAAATGGTTAAAAGTTAAGGAATCTTTCTTGATTTATGAATTTTAAAAGCATCGAAAACCTTAAGGTTAATCTTAAAGAAATATCTGAAAAAGGGTTTATTGAGAATCATAGAGAAGGAGATAATGGAGGAGTTGGAAGGACTTTAGAAGATGAAATGGGTATTATAGAGAATAATCTAAAAACAGGAGATTTTAAGGTTGGAGATGAATGGGTGGAATTAAAAACACAAAGAAGAAAGGCCGCAAATAGGATTACTCTATCAACAAAAGAACCTCAATGGATTATTAATAAGTTTGAAGCAGTTAAGAAAACTGGTTATAAAGATCATAAAGGAGAATTGGATTAAAAATTACTTTGAGTGCTTTATCTTTTAATGCTAAAGGATATAAATTAGAAATTAAGGGAAATAAAATATCTATAATAAATAAAGTGTTAGGAGAAGTTTGTTTCTTTGATAAGAAGAAGTTAATTGAAATAATTAAAGAGAAATTAGGAGAAAATATGTTGTTTGTAATTGCGGATGCGAAAAAGAAGAATGATAAAGAATATTTCCACTTTGTTGAAGCAGAATATTTTTCCCAATTTGATGAAGATGCATTTGAAGAAATGATAAAAGATGGAAAGATAATTTGGGAATTTAGATTACATCTAAAGTCAGATACTGCATTTAGAGATCATGGTTCTGGTTTTAGAGTTAATAGGAAATATTTGCATGAGATGTATAAAAAGAAAATTATTCTTCTTTCTTAGCTGGTCTCCAGAAATCCAATATATATTCGAAGGTTGTTCCCATTGTAATATAATTATTGGGCCAACCAAAGATACCAGCTTTATTCACAAGATTCCTTCTATCCCATATTATTATATTTCTTAATTCATAACCAACTTTTTCCATTTCTTCTATTACATAAAGATGCATTGGAATTCTTTTATTTTCCCACCATAAATCAGTTATATTAATTACACAATGAGCTTTATGTTTTAATAAAGGAAGAATTTTTTCATATATTTTTGCTAACTCTTGCGAATACTGCTTAGGTTCCATTGTTCCTAAATCTCTTGGATTATTAGAATATTGTTGAACTTTTTTAAAATGAACATTTTGTCTATCTTTTCCCCTCATGCTTTTATTTAATCTTGGTCTATTCAGCATATTTGCATATGGAGGAGAAGTAACACATAAAGAAACAGATTCTTTTTCTAAATATTCTGGAATATTTAATGCATCATCATTTATTACAATCTGTTTAGAATTTCCAACAGAAGGTGTTTCTTCCAGTCTTTTTAATGCAAAATCAGTATATTGTTTGCTTAAATCTACTCCAACAGCATTTCTGTCTAAATCCCTTGCGGCAATGAGGGTGGTCCCTATTCCTACAAAAGGATCAAGAACCAATTCTCCTTTATGTGTAAATAGTTCAATACATCTTTGTGGGAGTTCAATAGGGAAAACAGCAGGATGTATGCTTTTGTCTCTTATGTCTCTTTTCCTGTAATAAAGTTCCCATAGAGCAACTTGAGCTTTCATCCATTCTTTTGCAGTTAAACAATTAATATGATTATCTTGACAATCACAAGTTTTTTTGTATTTTATATCTAATTTCTTATTCATTTTTTATTCAATTCATTTATCTCTTCTAATATTGCTTGTTTTGGGTTTTTCAATTTATAGATTGTTTTACGGGCATCTTTTTCAGACATTCTCATTTCAAGCCAGTCTGCTTTTCTTAATTCAGAAAGAAGGACTGCTATAGCATTATCATTATTAAGAATTTTTAAAGCTTGATCTTTAGTGAACTCTTTATCTTTTAATTTACTCCAGAGTTTAGCATAACGTTTCATTATCCATTCAGGAAGATGTTGGGCCATTTTATAAGTTATTAACTTATATAATAATCTATCATTTATAAAATTTTGTTATTACTGTTTTTCTCAGAAAGAAATTTAAACATCAATTGTGTTTGTATAATAAGGGATGAATTGAAAAAGAGGGTGGAGTGGCTTTAGCTTGATTTTTCTGTCGCTTCAAATTTGATAGTGTAAACTGAATTTTGACAAGATTCTTTAGTATAGAAGTATTTATAAAGATAATCGTATAGTAAGATACTATAGTAAAATGGTCGATTATAAATGTGAAGATGTAACTCATCCTGAGACTGATCTCAAAATAGAAGTCTATGCTCCACAATGGTACAAAAGAGGGCACCATGATGATGTTTACTCTCAAAAAGTTATAGACTCAAAATTAACAGATGAATCTGACTATTTCAAACCTTACATTGAACATTTGATACAAGAGCTTTTAGCTGAACATAAAATAAAAAAAGCAGATCTTATAATTATAATCCCAAGAAGTGGAGGAACTTTTTCTCCAACACTGGAAAAGCTTGGCAATTTTCTCGCATCAAAATTTGGAGGAACCTTTGACAAAATTATAAGGAAAAAACCATCTGACAGAAAAAATATAAGCAGCAGCACATTTTCTGAAAGGTTGAAAAAATCAGAAGAAGAGTTCGCTCTAATCAGAAGAGTTGGGCCAGATGAGAAGACTATATGGATTTTAGATGATCAAAAAACGACTGGGAGCACATTATTAGTCTGTACACAACTTTTAAAAAAATCAAGAGATTGTGAAGTTTATTGTTTTGCTCTAAGCATAAATAGAAATGTAGAACTGTTTGGAGAATAAAGAGGGGAGGGTTTATGGAGAAACAAGAATTAATTGACTGGCTTAAATTTTGTAAAGTAAGAAAAATAGGATCAAGTAAAGTATTAAAGTTGTTTGGTATTTTTGGAACTTTTGATAAACTGTTTAATGCAAAAGATGAAGAACTGTATAGGACCAGAGTTTTCGATGAAGAGATGATTAAACAATTTTCTGAAGTTAAATCTGAAGATGGATTAATTGAAAATTTTACTTTAGACATCTGCGAAAGAGAAAAAATAAAAGTAATCCCTATCTATTCTGAAGATTATCCTTCTAACCTAAAGAACTTGCCTGATGCTCCATTAACATTATATATGCAAGGAAATACAAATCTTCTCAAAGTAAGAAAAATAGCAATAGTTGGAAGCAGAAAATCAGATGAAAATGCTTTAAGGTGGGCCTTAAATGCCTCTAAGGGGTTAGTTAAAGAAGGAATTGTAATTGTAAGTGGTGGAGCAAAAGGAATTGATTATCAGGCTCATCAAGGAGCATTAAAACTTGGAGGAAAAACAATATGTGTTTTTGGTTCTGGTCTTTTAAAATTATATCCCCCAGAAAATAGAGAAATGTTTGCTGAAATAAAAAATAATGGTGGTCTTTTCATAAGTGAACATTCTCCAGCAGATAAGGGGAGCAGATTATCTTTATTAAGAAGAAATAGAATCATCTCTGGAATTTCTGATAGTATTATTATAGTTACAAGTGCAAAAGAGGGAGGATCTCGAACTCAAATAGAAATAGCTAATAAACAAAGAATCCCAATTTTTGTTCCAAAAATATCTTTAAACTTTACACCAAATGAGGGAATTAGCGATGCCATAAAACAACATAGAATTAAAGATATAGAAAATTATGAAGAAGTTTTTATGGAAACCTATTCTAATAAGAAAAAGTTCTCAATACAGAAAACTTTATAAATAGCTATATACTTATATAATAAGTAAATAACTTATGTTATTTTATATAGAATATGGAAAACCAAAAAATACTTGCAGATTATGATAGACAGTTTAGTTGGCACAATTATAATATAAGTCAAACAAATGAGAAAGCATTATTTGTTAATATCCTTGCTGATTTATGCTCTTTAATAGAAGAACCAACTCATTCTAAGGGAAGAAAGCCAACAAAAACAAGAGATGTTATCTTTTCCATAGTAATGCAGCAATATCTTAATACTTCTTCAAGAAGAGTTCAAAGCGACTTAAAGCTGTTTAAGGAAGCAAATTTCATTGACTCTGAAATTCCATTTAATACATTACTTGATCATTTGGAAAGACCTGAATTAAAGTACATCTTAAAAGAACTTATAGAGATTTCTTCATTGCCTTTAAAACAGATAGAGCTTGATTTTGCTATTGATTCAACGGGATTTGGAACTTCAAGATATAAGACTTTCTTTAATATGAAACATATGGGAGAGGGAAAATGGAAGCAGTATAGAAAATGTCATGCTGTCTGCGGTATCAAGAGCAATATTATAACTTCAGTGGATATAACAGAAGGTTATGTTAATGATCAAACACAATTTATTCCTCTTGCAGAAGATACAGCAAGAAATTTCAAAATAAGAGACTTCTGTGCTGATAAGGGGTATTTATCTTCACATAATTTTAGATTGATAAAAGAGCTTGGAGGACAAGCATTCATTCCATTCAAGAAAAACACAAGTGGAAATTCTTCTGATAATGAAAGAAGTTATTTTAGATCAGCATTCAGGTTTTTTAAACAAAACAAAGAAAGTTATATGAAACATTATCATAAAAGAAGTAATATAGAAAGTGCATTTTCAATGATTAAAAGAAGATTCGGAAACAATGTAAAATGCAAGAAAGAAACCTCTCAAGATAATGAAATTTTAGCTAAGGTTCTTGCTCATAATCTTTGTGTTTTAGCTCAAGAATTGTTTCTAAATAATATAAGTTTAGATTTTAATTTTCATACAAAGAGATATATTGCACGGAATTAGGTTTAGTTCTCGTGCAAAGCCGATTAATCAGTAAGAATCCTTGTACCTTCCGCGGGCTTCAACTTTCTTGAACTGTTCCAAAACACTTTTGGTATTTTTTGAAGAAGAATAACCTTTTTCAACTTCATGGAAAAGGATTTGCCAGTGTATGAAATGTTTTGCCTCCAAAGCTTGCTTAAGAAGATGCAAATCAACTGCCTTGTCTTCTGTTTTGTGGCTGTGAAATCCAAGACCAAAATCAATGAAAAAAACTTCATTGTCTTTCAAAATCATATTGCTTGTCGTCAAATCTCCATGAATTATGTCCGCATCATGGAGTTTTGCAATATTTTCCCCTATTTGTCTGCAGATTTCTTTTTGCTTTTTAAGAGAAAAAGAATCAAGATTGTCTGAAAGTTTTTTTCCATTGATGAATTCCATTGTTATCTCTTTTGTTTTTTCATCAACTTTCTTAACATGAGGAACACTTGCAACTTTTCCAGCTTTTTCAATTAGTTTTGCTTCTGATCTTGTTCTTAACTTTCTTATTTCCTCATCAATTTCAGGAAGCCTGTAAGATTTTTTTATTCTTTTTTTTATAACAGAATTATCATCTAACAAAATTACAGCTTCTGCACCTTGCTGAATTACTTTTTCTGCCATTTTTGTTTAATTTAATGGTCCCAAAGATAAATAAGAAAGACTAAGCCAACAAGTAAACCAAAATCTACTAACAGACAGAATTCACAAATAGCTTTTATAACAAAAATCTGGATGAATAAAAAATAAAGTGAGATCAGGGAACCAATTATGACTGCCGCATGAATAATATTTCTTGTATGCCTACTTGGATTATTTATATGAAACAAAGTCAATAAAATCATGAAAGAGAAAATGAAAATGCCGTAAACCGAATTTTTTATCCCAAATAAAGAAGCATAAGGAGAGCTGTTGACTATTGAGCATCCCTGGCCTGGAGCACATATTCCTGTAGAAGGATTTGTTGTAATTATTATAGAGCTTATCAAACCAATAACAAAAACAAAAAGGAAGACTTTGTATTTCATCTTATAAATTGAAGAATCTCTGGGATTTTTTCAGTTTTATTAAAATGTTCTTCATCCTTTTTAATTATTACTTTTGCTCCTAAATTTTTTCTAAATTTTTTAACTTCATCAAGATGAACAAAAGGGTCATTGTCTGAAAAAATAGCTAAAAATTCATTGCAATGGCTAAGAACTCTTGAAAAATCAATTTCAGTGCTTGTCCAGGGATGAGCAATTTTCATTTCTTCCTCACCTTGATTAATCAAATCAAACCACGGAGCAATAAAAGCACATTTTCCAATTTTTACATGTTTAGGCAGTTTTTCAAGATATCTTAAAATTGTCTGGCAACCTATGCTATGACCAATAAAATAAGTCTGTTCATCAACATCTTTGATATTTTCCTTCATATAATTAACCCATTCTTCTATTTTTGGCTTATCTGTATTGGGCATATCAAAAATAATTAATTTTATATCTATTTTATCAAATTCCTCTTTAAGCCAGGAAAACCAAGGCTCACTTGAAGAGTTTCCACCCCATCCATGAATTAAATATACTTTTTTCATTTTTTGATAAATCTTACCTTTAAAGTTTCAAAGTCTTCTTCTTTATTTGGTCCTGTGAAATGAAAGACTTCAAAATGTAAATGTGGAGCAAATGTGAACCCAGTATTTCCAGAATAACCTATTAATTGCCCTCTTTTTACTCTTTCTCCTACTTTTACCAAAACTCCTTTATATTTTAGATGCTCATAACCAGTAAATTCTTCATTTATGTGCCTTATTACAATTCTATTGCCATCATTCCAATATTTTTTATCTGGACCACCAATATTTGAGTTATTTTTAACCCATACTACCTCTCCATCTAAAGCAGCAAAAACAGGTGTCCCTTCTTTACACAAAAAATCAACAGCATTTTCTAATTTTCCTGTATGTGCAGGAGGTTCTTTACTTAATATTTTGCTGACGTCTTTTTTTTTGATAGGAAAGCTATATTGATTTTTACTTTTCATGTTAAAACCTTATTTTTTTGATTTTGCCGAATTTCTTTGCGAGCTTTTGCATTTGTCTTTGATCAAGTCCTTTTGACATATCCATTCCACTGCCTGATTTAACCATTTCATTAAGGAGCTTGTACTGTTTGAGAAGAGAACGAACATCACTTCCATGAACACCTGCACCCTGGGCAACACGAGAAATTCTGCTTGTCTGCTTTTCCAGCAATTCTGGATTTTCTTTTTCCTCTTTTGTCATTGACTTGAGAATATGTTCCCATTTTGCAAGTTTTGCTTCTTGGCTTTCAAGAACATTTTCTGGAATTTTTGCTGAACCAAAGCCTGGAATCATTGATTTTATTTTTTCAAATCCACCCATTGAATTCATTGAACGAACCTGTTCTATAACATCTTCAAGACTGAGTTTTCCTTCTGCAATCTGTGCCTGCATTTTTTTCTGCTTTTTTTCATCTGTTACAGAGCGTATTTTTTCCATTAAAGCTTCCAAGTCCCCCATACCAAGAAGTCTTGAAAGGAAAGATGATGGATTGAATTCTTCAATATCATTTATTTTTTCACCTGTTGTTATAAAATAAACAGGAGCTTTTGTTTCAGCGCAGGCAGTTAATGCTCCGCCTCCTTTAGCTGTTGAGTCCATTCTTGTTATGATAACTCCGGTAATTTTCAATGCTGCAAGAAATTCTTGAGCTTGCTTTTTAGCAGCCTGTCCAATATCGGCAGGCATTACAAGTATTGTTTCTGTAGGCTTGATTTCCTTGTCAAGCGCTTTTATTTCTTCGATTAAATCTTTGTCTAGAGTATGCCTTCCTGCTGTATCAATAACAACAACATTGTAATCTTTCAGCTGTTTTTCAAAACTTTTCCAAAGCTTCACAGCATTTTTTTCTTTTAAATCCACAAAACAATTCAGGTGATTTCTTTCTGCAAGTTGCTGCAATTGTTCTGGGGCTGCTGGCCTGTAAACATCAAGACCAACAAGTGCTGACTTGTTTCCACGTTTTGCATAATAATTTCCTAATTTTGCTATAGTTGTTGTTTTACCTGCTCCATACAAACCAAGAAGCATAATTCTGTTCTGTGTTTTTTTCAATTCAAGAGGCTTGTATTCACCAAGAATTTTTGTAAGCTCGTCATGAAGAAGCTTGATTATGTGCTCTTTTTTTTCTATGCCCTTAATTCTTTCATCGAGAGCTGCTTTTCTTATCTTTTCGCTGAGCTCTTTTACAAGAAGAACATTAACGTCTGCTTCAATAAGCGCACGCTGCAGGTCTTTTATTATAGAATCAACCATATCTTTGTCAAGAAATATGGCATTTGCTATCTTGTTTGTTGTTCTTCTTAACAAGTCTCCTAATTTTTCTAGCATGTTTTAGCAACGCTGGGAAGAGTTATTAAAGTTTTGGTTAATTTATGTTTGTACCATTCATAAGCTTTTTATAGCGAAAACTACCTGAAAATCTTATGAATAAAGAAAGCCAAGTAGAAAGATTAGAATTAGTTAAAAGAGCTCTAACTATTTTATCTAGTGATAACGAAAAATATTTTTCTGTTGGTAAAATATACAGGCATGGAAAGAGAAAAATGTGGAAACATGGAGATAACTCTCCTGGAACAATTTCTGGTCTAGAACAATGTCTTGATGAATTAGTTGGAACTGGTTTTGCACAAAGAGTAACCGCAGACTTAGGTGATACTACTAATCATTTAAAACTTTATAGAGTATATTAATTTTACAACTCTAAACTTTGTAGATAATCCACTGAGCCTTTCCAGGAAGTTTCTTTTCAAAACCAGCATTTACAGGGTTTAAATTAGGATAATTAACCCAAGGATTCATCCAACCTTTGTTTGTTTTCAGAACATAATGCCCAATATCATATTTTTTAGAACGCTCGACAAAAACAATTGTTCCTGGTTTTTGTAAAAACTTTTTCGTTTTATTATTTACTTTAACATACTGATAGTTTAGTCCATTTTTATTAAGAGCCTTTACTATCTCATTACAATAATAACCTCTTCTTGAAACATATTTTTTATTAAAAAATTTCAATGCTTTTTTATAATTAATATTTAAAATACTTGCAGTACAAGCAATACCGCAACCAGCAGTATGTTCCTGCATTATTGGTTTTAAATTCATTTTATAGTCCTAGCTTTTCAGTGAACTTTCTCTTGTCAAAAGGCTCTAGGTCCTGGTAGTTTTGACCTGTTCCAAGGAAAAGAATAGGTCTTCGTGTTACATAGCTTACAGAAACAGCTGTTCCGCCTTTTTCATCGACATCTACCTTTGTGAGAATTATTCCGTCAATTCCAACAGCTTCATTGAAACTTTTTGCTTGCTCAACTGAATCATTTCCTGTTATACTTTCTCCTATGAAGAGCTTTAGGTCAGGCTTGCAGACATTTGAAATTTTCTCAATTTCTTTCATGAGATTTTTTGCAGTGTGCATTCTTCCTGCTGTATCGATAAGGACAACAGGAATATGATTTTTCTTTGCATAGCTTATTGCATCAAAACCAACTGCAGCAGGATCAGAGCCATATTGCTGGCTGATGATTTTTATATTGAGCTTTTCCCCGTGTTTTTTCAGCTGTTCAATGCTTGCTGCACGAAAAGTATCTGCAGCTGCAATAACACTTTGCAATTTTTTGCCTTTAAGATATTCTGCAATTTTGGCGATTGTTGTTGTTTTTCCTGTTCCGTTTATTCCGACAAAAAGGATTACAAACGGATCTTTTGAATTTGCCTGCTTTTCTGCTACTTTAACCACGATGTCAAAAGGATTCATCATCATTTCTTCAATTGTGTCTCTGAGCGTGTTTTTTATCTCAGATTCTATTTCTTTTTTAATAAGCTCTTTTCCCAAAACATGCCTTTTCAGCTCCCAAATTATTTTTTCAACAGCAGTATAAGCAACATTATTTTCAAGAAGAAGATTTTGAAGGTCTTCACTGTATTTATTGAAATCCTGCTCTGAAATTTCTGTTTTTGATATTTTTGACTTTATTCTTTCAAAAAACCCTTCCTTTTTTTCAGTCACTTCTATCTTTTTTTGCTGTTTTTCTGATTTTTCTCTGATTTCTTCTCTTGGTTCTGGCTTTTTTGCTTCTTCTTTTGAGAACTTTTTAGCCCAGCTGCTTATTTTTTCCTTTAAAAACTTAAACATACTTTTCACATGTTTTGCACGTTTATAACTTTTTTTAGTGAACATAAATTTTTATAAATAAAGTAAGCTGTCTTAGTGAATGAAAGGGATTTTGGTCATTCTTGACGGTCTGGGAGACCTTGATTGCAAACAACTCGACGGAAAAACTCCACTTGAAGCAGCTGAAATGCCAAACCTAGATTTCTTGGCAAATCGGGGACATATGGGATTTATGTACCCCGTAAGACCTGGCTTTGTGCCTGAATCAGATGAAGCTGTTGTTTCTATTTTTGGAAATGATATTATGGATAGTTCAAGAGGGCAGCTTGAGGCAAGAGGAGCAGGCATTAATTTAACACGAGGAGATTTTGCAATAAGGGTCAATTTTGCAACAATAGACAATATTGAATCAGGAAAAATTATTGACCGAAGAGCTGGAAGAACACTTACAACAAATGAAGCAGAGATTCTTGCTAAGGCGCTTAACAAAATAAAACTTCCTTGCGAGTTTGAATTCAAATCAACAGTACAACACAGAGCTGTTCTTGTTTTGAAGGGAGGCTTTTCAGACAATGTTTCTGGAAATGATTACACTTACACAGGAGGATCTGCAATAGCTGCTGAAAAAATAGGCGTTTTCAAGCCACTTGATGAAGAAGACAATTCAACATACACTGCAAACGTATTAAAGGAATTTGTTGATAAGGCATATGAAGTTCTTGACAAGCATCCTGTGAATGAAGAAAGGAGAAGGCGCGGATTGCTACCTGCAAACTTCTTGCTTATGAGAGATCCTGGTATTGAGCCTCCAAAACTTAAATTCTACAAAAGATGGATGGCTGTTGCCTATATGCCTCTTGAAAAAGGATTTTCAAAAATTTGTGGTATGACAAATTTTTCATTTGATTATCCAAAACTGAAAAATCTTGATGCATATTCTAATTTGTGGGACGGATTGAAGAAAGCATGCGAGTTCTCTGAAAAATCATTAAGAAAAAATTTCAAGGATTTTGATTATGCCTATATTCATTTTAAGGAAACAGATTTTCCAGGGCATGATAATAAACCATTTGAGAAGAAACATATGTTGGAATATATTGACAAAACATTCTTCAAGTTTTTGGTTTCTTTTGCGCCACCGAATAAAATAAAGGTGATTGTTACAGGGGATCATTCAACACCTTGCAGACTGAAGGCGCACAGCGCAGATCCTGTCCCTATAATGTTTTACAACCAGTCCTTACCAAAAACAAGAAGCTTTGGTTTTGGAAGATTTTTTAGGAAACAAATTTCTGAAGAGGGAGAAAAAGAACAGAATAAAGTAAAGTTCTCTGAAAGAGAGGCAAGAAAAGGCACTTTGGGAAGAATTCTTGGGAAGGATCTTTTGGAAAGGTTAGGATTTATTTGAATGCTTCTTAATTATGATTTTTTAATACAGTAATCATTAAAAACGCCATGTGTTTTTGAGGCTTAATGATAACTTACAACGATATTTATGAAGCTGCAAGGAAAGAGCGATATTCAGAGCAATTGCAGCAAATTTCCAAGAATTTTGTAGAGGAAGTTGCAGAGTATTTGAAAGACAAGAAGGAAATGGCTTCCAAGGAAGATGATGTTTTTTCAGAGGCAATTGCAAAGACAAAAAAACAGCTGGAAAATGCCATAACTCTTTTCAAAGAACTTTTGCTTAGAAGAAGGAAAAAAATACTTGCCCTTGTTCTGATTGCAACTGAAACAGGCATTTCAAAACAAGATTTTGAGAACATGCTTGGATTTGAAAAAGAGCTTTTTGAAGCATTAATGAAAAACATAGACCTGACTGATAAAAGCATCCAGGAAATATTAAACGGCAGAAAGAAGGAAGAAACAAATAACGATCTTATCATATTTAAGACAAATGTTGATGAGTTTATGGATATGGAAGGCGGAAAACTTGGACCGTTTGAAAAAGGCCAGATGGCGAACATTCCAAAAAGCATTGCTAAAATTCTAATTGATGACGGGAAAGCAGAAATCGTGCAGAGATAGACAAGCCTGTGGAGGGAGTTGAACCCTCGACCCCCGGTTATTTTGGATTTTTATTGAAAAATCATACAAAACCGATGCTCTGCCACTGAGCTACACAGGCGTTATTTTTAGTAAAATCAACTGCTTTAAAATGTTTTCCTTTGGTATTAAAAATATTCATATTTATCCGCTAACCTTACCCCTTTAGTTTGATTATTTTTTGTTTTTTCTAATCTTAATATTGCTTCAGTCATTCCCTCCATATCTTCTATAGGAATAAAATACCCCTTTTTATTCAAGTAGTCATAAATAGCAAAATAATCTATTTCTTTTTTAGTATACCTTTTAACTTGCCAATTATTAGAAGATTTAATTCTGCAGTGAATTGCCCCTTTAATTGGAGAAGTTGATTTTACTTGAACTCTCTTAAAATTTCCTTCTTTTTCTATCAACAAATCTATTGGACTATCTTCACCATAAGGTAAGAAAATTTGCCACCCGTTTCTTAAAAACTCAGCAGCGAAACGCATTTCACCTTCTTTTGCAAGCTGTTTTTTTGTTGTCATACCTATCACTAACTATGTGACTGATCTTTATATAATTTATGTTATCAATTTAAAAGATTTAGTATTTACAGCTTCTTTTTCCACTCTTCTAACTTTTGGCCCTTAAGGTGTTTGTCCAAAATCTCTAATTCCTCATAAATACCCTCTATTAAATCATAATTTTTTGCTTCTTCTAAAGAGACCCATGCATAATCTGTTAATGAATTACAAAGTTTTACATCACCGTCGTCATAATCAGCAAATAAACTTACTATTATTGTTGGGATATTATCTGGGCGTATATAAGATAAGCTAGTTACATACCCTATATTTTTTACTTTTAATGCTGTTTCTTCCTCAACTTCTCTTTTAAGGAGATTCTCAAAAATATTATACCAATGAGAAGACGTGTCTTTTGGGCGAGAAGAATAATCTTTTAATTCAAGCTTTCCGCCAGGAACAGTCCATTGGTTTGGGAAAGCTTTCTCAGTCGGCGCTCTTTTTGTAATAAGATATTTCCCATCTTTGATAATAATTCCAGTCACAACAAGATAATGGGCTTTATTCTCGTCATACATTAAAATAAAGAATTTAGCAATTATATAAAATTAATTGTTGTCTACAGCTTTTTTACAACCCTGAAAATTCTGATTTCACAGAGTGCAAGAGGGTAAATCTTCTTAAGTTTAAGGCTTAAGGGCCTTTGCATTCTGCCCTGTATTAATTCTTCAAACAAAGATTCTGCTGTCTTATCTTTTACATAATTTATTATTTCTTCTTTTGCTTTTTCCCTCAAGGCTTTCCTGATTTCTCTTGAGACTTTTTTTCTTGTAAGCAAAAAAGGCTTTATTTCAACTATAGCATCCTTTGTTTCTGCAGTGAAAGAATCTTCAACATAATTTGCTCCCTTTCTTATCATTCTTCTTATGAAATATGGAAGAATTACAAACTCCTTTGGATATGCCTTTGCCTTATTATCCTCGACTTTGACGTCCATTGTAAGAAGAACACTCTTTCCTCTCAACATTCTTGTCAAATCATATTGTATTGTCCTTCCATTAAGTTCTGGAAGCTCAAAAGCATAAAGCTGTGTTTCCCTGCCTAGTATCGGCATATCTACATCAAAAAATTTCTGTTTTTTCTTTGCCTGTGCCATTTTTATTTATTTTTACTCCTGTTGTATTTTTCCTGCCCTTTTGTTTCTTCTGCCTTGCCTGTATTTTGATTTACCGCATTTTTCACATGTGTACATTATGTTTGTCTTTTTTGTTGTTTTGGATTTTCTTTTGAATTTTGAAACAGCTGGTTTTGAATATTTTCCTTTGTTTCCAATGCCCCTGTTCTGTCCTCTTAACCTTGCCCTATCTTTTGAACCTCTTGTTAAAGCTCCCCTTTTTCCTCCTGTTCCTACTAATTTTATTTTCTGCTTTGTTTTTTCATTGCAGTAAGGGCAATACCTATTCACTGTTTTTGGTATCTTCATGATTTGAAAAGAAAAAATGTCTTTTTAAAGGTTATCAAGAGATGGAAACAAATGGCCCTGCCCAGGATCGAACTGGGGCCTTGTCCACGTCAAGGACATGTTCTACCATTAGACTACAAGGCCTGTAATCTGCAATTCTAAACCAATCAGGGCATTACAGCTTATATAAATTTTGTTGGTTAATAATGATAAGTTAAATTTAAATAGAATATTAATTAAATTAACTTATGGCATCGTATCCAGGAACATATCCCAAAAAAAGTGGTTCAGGATTTTTAGTTGTGATTTATCTATTGTTTGGTATATATTTCATCAATTATGCAATCCAGTTTGTTATTATACCTACAGTAGTTACTCAATTTGATAAGTGGATAATTCTTGTTGGAGGAGTTCTTCTTATTATAGGCGCAATAAACCAACTGCGATTAAACAGATACACGAGAGGATATTAATTTTTCAGTCTTATTTGAAAATTTATTTCTATTTTAAGATATTTTATTCTAAGTAACTAACTTAGTAAATAACTAATTTATTAAGAAACATTTAAATATGAGAAACCTTTTTTAGATTAAAATTAGGTGGAGCTATGAAAAAATATTTACTTCTTGTAGAAGATGAAAAACTCTGGGAAAAATTTAAGCAGAATATAAAAAAAGACCTTAATACAGAAATAATAGAACTTATCAGAAAAAAAATTGAAGAGGTGAAGAAGCATGAGAAATAAAAAGGGTCAGGTTACTATATTCATAATCATTGCAGTTGTCATTGTTGCTCTGGTTTTGGGTTATCTTTTGCTAAGAAACTCTATTGCACCACAGAGCATTCCAGGCGACATACAGCCAGTTTATGACAGTTTTGTTTCCTGTCTGCAAGACAACACCCAAACAGGAATTAGTGTTCTTGAAAGTCAAGGAGGTTACATAAACCTCCCTGCATTTGAGCCAGGAAATACATACATGCCATTTTCTTCACAGCTTAATTTTGCAGGAACTCAGATACCTTACTGGTATTATGTATCTGGGAATAACATACCAAAAACACAAATACCCTCTCTTAATGATATGCAAATCGCATTAAGTAGCTTTGTTTCCCAGAAAATAAGAAGCTGCGACTTGAGCTCTTACTATGACCAAGGTTTTGTTGTCAAAATGGGAAATCCAAGCAGCTCTGTCAATATAAAAAACAGCGAAGTTGATGTTAGTTTGTCAATGCCTCTTACAATACAAAAAGGAAATGAGACAGCTGTTGTAAACACGCATAAAATTGTAGTTACATCTTCTTTAGGAGAATTATATAATTCTGCGCAAACTGTTTATAATGATGAACAAAAAAATATGTTTTTGGAAAATTATACAATTGATGAGTTGAGAACTTATGCGCCCGTTGATGGAGTCCAAGTTACATGCGGACCTTTAATTTGGAATGCAAATGATATTTTTGACACATTGCAAAATGCAATAACAGCAAACACTCTTGAATTAAAATCAAATGGGGCTACAAATGACTACTTTGCATTGCATCTTCCTATAAATGATAATGTTAGATTTTTGACTTCGCAAAACTGGTCAAATAGCTTTGAAGTTTCTCCAGCAGATGGACCAATATTAACTGCTTTGCCCGTAGGAAATCAACAAGGATTAGGCATTCTTGGATTCTGTTATGTCCCTTACCATTTTGTTTACAATATAAAATACCCTGTTTTGATACAAGTATACAACCAAAATGAAATTTTCCAGTTCCCATTTGCAGTTGTTATACAAGGAAACAATCCAAGACAGCCATTGCCAGGAACAGCAACATCTGAAACTCCTAATGATCTTTGCCAATATAATAATACACAAATACAAGTTACGACAGTTGATAAAAATCTGAATCCAATAATAAACGCAACAGTTTCATATGAATGCATTCAGCAGGAATGTTCAATTGGTTCAACAGATATCTCTGGAAGCTTAAGTGCAAATTTCCCACAATGCGCTAATGGATATGTAATTGCAACAGCACCAGGATTTAAAGATACAAAATATCTTTTCTCAACAGTGCAGCAAGGTTCTTTAGAAATTATTATGGATAAAGTTTACCAAACAAACATCCAATTACTTGTTGATGGACAGCAATATACAGGCATAGCAATGATAACATTTAGTTCAGACTCTTCAACACAAACACTTGCATGGCCTGACCAGAGAACAGTAAACTTAAGTGAAGGTAATGAAAATATAACTGTCCAAGTATATAAGAACAGTTCAATAACAATACCTGCAACAACAACACAACAATGTGTGACTGTTCCAAATGGAATTTTGGGAATAATTGGATTGACAAGACAAGATTGTTTTGAGGTAAAAGTCCCCCAGCAAATAATTTCAAATGCTCTTGCTGGAGGAGGAAATATAGAACAATATTTCCTTGAGACCGATTTGGCGCAAGGAAAAACTTTGCAGATAAATGCGCCAGGCTTGCCGACACCAACAACAATAGATGATGTTCAAAATAATTATAATTTATTTGACCAAAATCAATTAACTGTTAATTTAGTATAAAATGAAGAAAAAAATGTCAAAGAAAGAGAGAATTTTAACTAGGAAGAACTTTAGCGCTATTCCAATAATTGGGCTATTTTTAATATTAACATTATTTTTTGTATCATTTGTTTCTGCACAAGGCTCTTATGTAAGGGCAGCACCTGCATACACTTATGGTCAGCAGACAAGCTCGTTCTTTGGATTGCAAAATTATCCGCAGATTGATCCTAACATGTGCAATAATAGACAAGATTTTATTTTACAAGTAGATCCTCTTGGCTGCACACCAAGTGTTGTTACAAGTGACCTTCTGGGACAGCAAAATGTTCCTGTATTTTGCCCTATTGTTGCAACACAATTAAATCCGCTTATGAGCGTAAATGCGATAAATAATATGATATTAACACAGCAGCCTGGAACAAGCTTTTCAAATAATATTGCTGGTGTAAATTATTTTCCTGCACAAGCTGCACTTGGTCAATATAACCCATCGATAACTTCTCAATATCTGGGGAATATAGGATATGCAACAATAGTTTTAAGACAGCAGCCAAATGAATCTGCAATGCCTAGTTTTGTCCAAGGAAATATTACAGCGCAAATAAGCTATAATATACAGAATGCATTTGGCGTGGGAAATGCAGCATATTATTTGCAAACATTAAATGACAGTGATTTTAATAATAATATAAATGCTTACAGTTTCTGGAACGGAAAAGGGTTTGTAAGACTGGATAGCGCTGATAATACAGGTGCAACTGTTTCTATTTATTCAGGAGTAAGCGGTGCTGCAAGCCAAAGTACTGCCAAACAAAAAATTGCTACACTAAATCTAAAACCAGGCGAAACCTCTTCTGATGTTTATCTTCCTGGATTTGGATTATGCATGGGAGGCTTGAAAGTGCAGTTAAACGACCTTGAAAATCCAGATACAGTTGCAAAAATTGTTGTTGATTCAAATGTTGTTGATTTGAAAGCAGGAGATTCATTCCTTGATGGAAAATGTACTGTTAATACTATTACCAAATACGGAATTAATCAGAATGTGCAGATTTCTTGCAGTGAGGATCAACAACATAGTAGCTTTGCACTTGGCATAAATCCTAAAATAAACCTTACAATTTCAAACCCAACTATGGGAACAGTAACAAGACCATACAGTGTAGGCGACCATTTATTTGATTTCCAGGACGGGTCAAAAACATATGGGGTTTATCTTGGGTTCATAGGCAACAACGGGAAAACTGGCTCAATAAATGATGCTTACCTTTGGCTTCTTACAGTTCCTTCTGATGTGAGCACTGAAACATCTTTGTCAAATGATGAAGTTGCTTCTATAGCTAGTCTTGACAGTCATTTAGTTACTCCAACTGTAGGACAGGGATTTTGGGGTGCAGCAATAACTATTGGAAGTGACCTTCTTAGAGGCGCAGGCCAGGGCATAAAAACAATTGTTACTGGAAAGGGCCTTACTCCTATTTCTTATTCAAGTTCTGGAACAAGTGTTGGTGGGACAAATATACAGATTCTTGGTTATGCAGGAGCTTATAATGCTGATATTTCCAAATTGCCAGGAAATGTATTTACGTCTTACACAAATGCAATGAATGATTATCAGACAATTGTCCAAAATTATGGAGGAGAAACAAGTGCTACGGGTTCATCACAGACTACTTATGGAGAACAGGCACTTGAACAAGAAATAAATCTTGCAGGAAGTTTCAACCAGAAAAAAACTGCGCTGCAACTTTGTCAGCAATATTCACAAAGTTATGGACCTGCTCCTGATAATATATGCAACGACCCTGTTCTTTTGTCAAGCACGTCTACATCTGAGCAGAGTGTTATTATTAATGGACAGACACATACAATTTCATTTGAAGGAATAACAGCACCAAGTTTTGATCAGTTTGGAGTAAAACTCACTATAGGATACCCAAATAATGGGGTTCCTATAACTGTTACGTTACAGAAAAATCAGATATATTATGTTAATGAAACAACAGGAGAATATATACAGCTTACTGATTTAACTCCTACATCTGCAACTTTTACTACAAACTTAGTGCTTGCAGGAACAACATTGCAGAACATAAAGAATTTTGCATCAAGCACAGGAAGCCATACACTTAAAGTTGGAACTCAGGATAATTTCGGAGGTGCTTATACATTTGCAATTCAACAGATAAATTTGCAACAGGTAGCAAAAGTTTCAATACAATCTGATATAAATTATGCACACTCAAATGCGAGCTTCAGTTTTAAGATTGGAATTGAAAAGAGCGCAATACAACTAACCCCAAACCAGACAAAACAAAGAATTAGTGATTTAAACAAAACAATTAATCAATGGCAAAGTCTTCAGAACGATCTTAATACTGTTGTTAAGGTAGGAAAAACAGCATGCCTTATTACAGAAGTTGGACTACTTGCAAAAAACTTTGTTGCAAACCTCGGCGGTGCAGGAGTTGCAAGACAAGCTGTTATGAGAAATTCTGGAGGATGGGATGACAAGTGTGCAGCTATGGTTAAGGCAGGGCAGTATACAAGTGTTGAAAATTGCCTTCAAGCAAATTCTGCTGCTGTCGATGCATCTGTAAATACATATGATGCACAGGTTCAAGCTCAAAACCAAAATATACAGACTCTTAGCCAGGGACTTCCAACAACTACTGTTGCAGGAGAGAAAGTTGCAGATAGTGGGCAGCTTTTCAATAAGATAAATTCTTCTGTAATAACAGGCCTTTCAAACAACGCCAATGCAATATCTTCTAATGGACAGATAAAAGTTGGTAACCAAAATGTGAATATTGCAGATGCAGCCCAAAGAATAAACTCTAACACAGCTACACTTTCACAGGTGGAACAGCTTCAATTAAACTTAGGATTAATAAATTCAAATGATCCTACTGTAAAAGCTGTTGCGCAAAACCAAGTTCAAAACATTCTTGGGCAGATTTACAGCAATTCAAATCTTTATACTCAGCAAAATGATTTGACAAAACAATATGGTGCACAATTTGTCATAAGCAGTAATGAAAAACTTATAAACATCCCATTAAGCGGAGAAACATTCTCTCAATTACAAAATGTTAAAGGACTTTCTCTTCCTGGAACCACACCTGTTCAGCTTTATAGAGATCAAGTTACTGGCCAAAATTATCTTTTAGTTTTGAATAGCGCCAATGTTATAACACAAACATATCAAATAGCAGGTGATGGAACATTGAGCATAGTTAATCAAAATATTGCAAATCCATTAAAGCTTAATCCTGTTACAGCTAATTCATTTAATAACAAATACTTGAATCCAACCGTTCAATATTTTGAAACAGGACAGTATGCTGGATTGCCTGCAATTGTTCCATTTGATATCCAAAATGGTTGGTATGCCGCAATAAAATCAAATCTTCCAAATATTCCAGTAGTTGGCACTACAGGTAATATAAATTCTTACGAATCTTCCACAAGAGTTTCAAGTTTTTTTATCTGCAATGTTGGTCAAAATGGCAAAGAGGATAATATGGGTGTAGATGACAATTGTGAACAGTTCACTCCAGGTTCAAGCCAGCAGCCACCTCTTTTCTCAGGCGCTTTGACAGCAACACAGTCCCAGGCATTAGAAACAAAAGCCATAAATGCAATCCAGCAGGCAACATCACAGAAAAAATCAGGCATTACTCAGATAGCAATAAATGGTGTAGGAAAGATAAATGTAGGCCAACCATCTGCAGGCACACCTGCTATACAATGTGAAGACTTTGAGTCTCCAAGTGATTGCAACATTTTGTTCAATGTTTGTGACCCTGTCATATGCCCTTCGAGCAGATGCAATTTAGGGGGTGCATATACTGTTCAGGACGTGATACAGTCAGGAATAATTGGGAGCCTTGCACTTTGCTATCCAAATTTCCCACAAATAAAAATTCCAATTTGTTTGTCAGGAGTTAATGCTGGATTGCAAGGTTATATCAGTGTTTTAAAATCCTATCAACAATGCCTGCAAACTAACCTAAATACAGGTCAACAAGTAGGAATCTGTGATGAAGTCAATAGTGTTTATCAATGCCAATTCTTTTGGAAGCAACTTATACCTGTTGTGAATTATGCTCTTCCAAAAATAGCTGGAAATGTTTTAGGACAAAATTCAGGGACGGGTGGCGGAGAATATTTAGCAGGTACAGATGCTCTGACAAATGCACAGAAATCAGTTGATTACTTCAGCCAATATTATGCTGCAAATTCATACAAAGCTTTCCAGGAAAGGTCAACAGAAAGTGTTGGAGATTCTGTTTGCCAGAACTTTATGTCTCTTTCAACACCAAATGGAGGAAATCTTTTTGATGCGTTAATCACGCCTGATTCGCCTGTGCAATTCTATGGACAATTTAATGAAGCTCCTTATACAACTGCAACAAATCCACCAACATCACAATACAATGTTTTCTATCATATTTATGCAGGAACAGATTTCCCTGCTTACTATCAGGTTTATCTGAAGGGTTCTGCAAGTTCATTTTATCAAGATACCGGAGTGAGCAGAGTTGTTGCAACAGGTGTAGTTCCTGTTGGGCAATTTATGACTAACACAAGTGTATTCACAGCCCCTTCTGGTTATCAGCAATTGTGCATTGTAGTTAATGGGCAAGAACAATGCGGCTTCAAACAGGTAACAACTGATTTTGGAGTTAATTATGTGCAGCAGCAATATCTTTCTTCCCAAGCATCGCAGACAAATATAACCTCTCAAGCAAACTGTAACTCTGGAACACCAAGTCTTTATAGTTTATTAAATCCAAATGCACAAGCAGGTGTTACAAATGCTGCAAATCCTGCAATTTACAACCAGGGAATAATAAGAATATGTTCTACAAATAATCCAGCACAGGGAACAGACCCAAACTGGAATACACCAAATGCAAGATGGCAGAAAGTTGGTTATTGTGATACACAAAATATTGGATGCTGGCTTGATACACAAAGCGTTTCAAATGTAATACAAAACCAAAATATTCTGAATGCAACATTACAACCAGTAACTTCACAATTTGTAAATGCTTTGCAGGCTCAAAATGGATTCTTTGATAATCAAGGATTCTCTTCTTATTTATTGTCTTTGGATACGTTGAGAGATCAACATCAGGATTCTCAGATAATATCATCAATAACACAAAATCTTTCAAAAGCTTCATTGAGTATTCAGAAAGCAGAGTTATATTTGAGAAGAGGGAATGCTTATGGTGATATATCACTTGCAGGAAATCCAAATGCGCCTTCTCCTCCTGTAAACCCAAATGCTAAACCAGATGGTGCTAGCTGTGCTCAAGCCTCAGATTGTCAGTCAAATTATTGTGATCAGACTGCAAGTCCACCTACATGTTCTTCGCCAACTCTTCCAACAATAAATGTAAATTCTGGAACGAGTTTTGAATCACCAGTATTCCAATTCCATGATGGTACAGTATACATTAAATATGTAAGTGGGTCTTCTAACCTTTATTATAAATTCACAAATGGGCAATGGTACTGGTCTTCTGACCAAAATAATTGGTTTAATACTGTTGCAAGTCCAACAGAACAATCACAATCTGGTTTACCTGGCGCAACACTTTCATCAACAAATCAATATTTCATTACAAATTTATTAAATAATTACGGAACTTCATATTCTGGAGGATTATCTCAGTTATTAAAAAGAACTACTGATAATAAAGAGGGAGTTTTTGGCACTTCACTTACTACAGATAATGTACAATTTTCTAATGATGGAACTTTTACAGTTAATGGAATTCATATGTCACCTGGATCTTTCCCATTACAAACAAAATTCAGATTTTCATACACACAAAATCAATGGCAATGGTCCCCTGCGAGCGCTAATGACTGGACATCTGTATCTCAGTATGCAATACAGGGAACAAGTGGGGATACATTTTCAGGCCAGTTAGCGAAAGGAGATGTTAATACTTTATTAAATGCTTTAAATGCTATGCAGGGCAGTGATGCTTATGCACAAGGAGCCGCAGTAATTTTTAGTATAGATGCACCAAACTCAATAATCTCTTCTGGAACACAAACTGGAACAGGAAATACTGGAGGAAGTTCAAGTGGGACTACAGGAACAACTGGAACAGGAAATATTATTTCATGCACAGATCAGCAAAGTTGTCAAACTGCATTGCAACAAAGAGTTGGTTCAACTTCTATTACATGTGTGAATACACTCGATTGCCAAAATAAATTATCAGAAAGAATACAAGGAGAAAAAATCCTTCAATTAGCAGAGCAAATTAAACAAAACTTTCCTGGCATTTCTGATTCAGATGTGCAAAGCCAGACTGGCGCACAATCATTTGAATGCCTTGCCTTGCAAATTTCAATGACAGAAAGCGGGATGCACCAATGTGCTTTATATTTTGACTCAAATGGAAACCCCCTGTATTGTGAAGGAAATCCGGATGAAGTTATTTTCAATGGGAATGGTAATGAAGGCAGTTTTGGAATAATGCAAATAAATTCAAAAGTTCATACAGATATATCAACTAGTGATTTAAGCTACTTGGATAAAGATGTAAACTATGGATTAAATCTTTTAATAAGTGGATATAATGCACAATCAACAAACTTATACTCAACATGTATCCCAGGCCAAACTTATATAGGATGGAACAGGGCAATTAGAAATTATAATGGTTGGGGTTGCCAAAATCCAGGGTATGTAGATTCTGTTGAGGGTGCAAGAAGTAAAGTTGGTTTGTTATTCCCTCAATGCGCTTAGATTAATTCTTGATTTAAATTTCTAAAGCTTTTTATACAGACAGAAAGTTGTAAATCCAAGCGGAGATGCCGGAGTGGTCAAACGGGTCAGGCTTAGGACCTGATAGCTTAGTGCTTACCTAGGTTCGAATCCTAGTCTCCGCATTTTTTAGAATTATTTTGTCTTTACTCTTATCTCGTTTTCTTTTTGCTTTATCTTTTCCTCTAAATCAAGCTTTTCTATTAGCTCTTTGTAACGGTTTCTTATTGTGACTTCTGTTATTCCTGCAATGTCTGCAACTTCTCTTTGCGTCTTTTTCTCGTCGTTAATGAGGGCTGCGACATACAAAGCAGCAGCAGCAATTCCTGCAGGCCCACGGCCAGAAGTCAATTCAACATCTTCTGCACGCTTCAAAACCTTTAAAGCATCATTCTGTGTTTTTGGAGAAAGTTTTAGAACAGATGAGAATCTTGAGATGTAGTCTTTTGGAGAACTCTGATTTACCTTTATTCCAAGCTTTCTTATGATGAACCTGTATGTTCTTCCGATTTCTTTTCTTTCAACATCAGAAGCTGTTGCCATTTCATCAAGTGTTCTTGGAATGTTGTATGACCTGCAAGCTGCATAAAGACAAGCTGCTATAACTGATTCCATAGATCTTCCACGAACAAGACCACGCTGAAGAACATAATTGTAGATTCTTGCTGCATCATCTCTTATTACATTTGGCAGATTCAAGTAAGATGAAATAACCCTAAGCTCTGCCATTGCAAGCCTAAGATTTCTTTCAATGCTTGTTGAAACACGCTCTTGCCATTTTTTAAGCCTAAGGAATTTTCTTGTTTGCTTTGGTTCAAGCCTATAGATATCTGAAATTTCTCCAACGTTTGTTGTAAGACCTTTGTCAAATTTCTGGATGCTTGTTGGAGCTCCACCACGTCCTTTTTTCTCGCTTTTATCAAACTTTCCCTGCAGATCAACACCTGTGTCCACCATCTTTTCTTCGACGACAAGACCACAGTCATTGCAGATAACTTCTCCCAAATGAGAATCATAAGTAAGATTAATGCTTCCACATTCAGGACATTTTCTTATAGAAGATGATGCTGGCATTTTTTGATGATTTTTTAGATTTTAGTTTAATAGAACATGCATTTAGACAAATATTTTTAAATGTTTTGGTTATATAAACCTTTTGATTTTTTCCGACGAGGCTGGTTTCTGCCTTTTTAAGAATTACGGTTTATTCAACTAAAACACCATTAACCATTCCTTCCTGTGAAGGTCGGTTTGTTATTCTGACTTTGCCTTTGTCTGTCTGGACAATGTTTCCTTTGCTCAGTATGTTTTGTCTTGCCAAGAATCTGTTTGATGGAGTTTCAAGAACATTTTTTATCTCAAGCTTTTCTGTTTTTTTTCCTATTTTTACATTAACCATATTTCCTTTCAGTAAAAATGTTTTAAGGTTTCCACCAAGAACTTTCTGGGTTTTTCTTTTTTCTGTTCCAAGCTTAACATCTCTTTTTTGGCCTTTCAGCTCGTAAAGTCTTTTCTTTCTGCCTTTCTTGTACTTACCACCAGATATTTTTCTTCCGTGCTTCATATGAGAAAGTCAGGTTTTTCGTTTAAATATGTTTCTGTCAATGTTTTAGTGCGTCGATATGATTAAACAGAAAAATTTTTAACGAAATATTTATAAACAATTTTTGTAAAGATAGTTTATGGTTAATGGAATTGAAAGACCTTTGGATTTGCTTAACAACTCCAAGGGGAAAGAAGTGTTAGTCCATTTGAAAGGAGATAAACAGTTTGTCGGAACTTTGTTGGCATTTGATATACATATCAACCTTGTTCTTGACAACATAAAGGAAATGGAAAACAATGAGATAAAAAGAAATCTCGGTTTGACATTCCTTAGGGGAGATACGATAATCTTCATTTCTCCTGCTTCTACTGCTTTAAAAAAAGAATAGGCGTTTTTAATTTAATTTTCGCAAATTAATTGCGGATTAAACATAGTCAGCGCTTTCTTAAGTTACCTTTATTAATTATAATTCCTTAATAAAAATATGACAGAAAAAATAAAAATTACATTTTTAGGAACAAGTGACGCAATTCCTACAGCAGAAAGAAACCATACATCTATTTGGCTGAATTTTGCAGGAGAAAACATTTTGATAGACTGCGGAGAAGGAACACAAAGACAGATAAGAAAGGCAGGATTGAATCCCTGCAAGCTGACAAGAATTTTGATAACTCATTGGCACGCAGATCATATACTTGGATTGCCTGGTTTACTGAAAACAATGGCAATGAGTGGCTACAACAAAACACTTCACATTTATGGTCCCAAAGGAACAAAATTCCTTATGGCTGCACTTTCAAAATTATTTGCAATTCATGATGGGTTTAAAATAGAAATCAAAGAAATTTCTGGAAAATTTTTTGAAACAAAAGATTTCTATCTTTCTGCAGAGAAAATGGCTCATGGAGTATCATGCAATGCATATTCTTTTGTGAAAAAGGGTCAGATAAGGATAGATAAATCAAAATTAAAAAAACTTAAGATAAAAGAAGGAGTGCATTTAAAAGATTTGAAGAAAGGGAAAAGCATAAAGTATAACGGGAAAACTTACAAGGCAAAAAATTTAACCTACAAAGAAGGCGAGAAGAAAATAACTTTTGTTTTTGATACTAAGATTAATGATAAGATTGTTCCTTTTGCCAAGAATTCAGATATATTTGTTTGTGAAGCTTCTTCTGTTAATGAAGATACCGCAAAAAAACATCAGCATATGATGGCAGAGCAGGCTGCAGAAATAGCAAAAAGAGCAAAAGTGAAAAAACTTATACTTTCTCATATAAGCCAAAGGGTTGAAAGAGACATTAATGGAAATTTGTCAAGAGCTAAAAAAAAGTTTAGCAATACTTTTGTCGCAAAAGACCTTTATTCTGTTGAAATTTAGTTTGTAATAGAAAGCTTTTAAATAGATTTCTCACATTAAAACTATAATGCCCTTGTAGCTCAGCCTGGATAGAGCGCCTGCCTTCTAAGCAGGAGGTCGCAGGTTCAAATCCTGTCGAGGGCGTGAAACAATGCGGAGATGGCACAGTGGCTACTGCATTCGGCTGCAGCCCGAATTTTCGTGGGTTCGATTCCCACTCTCCGCTCTATTTCATAGTCATATCCTTGTAGATATGGCAGGCCGGTCTTGTCACGGCAGGGCTGGCCAACATATTTACAGAAAAATTTTGATTTATTGAGTAAGGTCAAGGTAACCATTCACAAAAGATTTTTTAGGCTTTGATTCACTTAATCCTTTTGATGCAGATTTTTGTCTAAAATTTCTAAACTTATTTTCTATGTGTACTTTCCTAACTGCTTTGTAAAAATACCAAACTGCCAGGAATAGAAATATAGCAAGTATTAAAGTTAATGCATCTTCAATGTAAGGGACACTATCAATTATTTCAGTTGTAACAAAAATAATCACTATCCTTCTTATTATAAGAAACAAAATAGCAAGAATAATATAATTAAATGACATTGAGGCATCATCTTTAAGTTTTCTCTTTACCTCTAATGCCATGAGAATTATCAAAACATAAATGGAAAGAATGACTATATCTAAACCAATCAATAAATAATCTATCATCTTATTTTCTTAAAAAGCTTTCCAAGCCTATTTTCTCCTCTTTTTTATACCCTTTTTTATGAGCTTTATTATGTCGTATAATATAATAAATTACTGCACCTAATATTATAATCAAAATAATTATAATTACTATATATATCTTTTCAGTATTTGTTACAATGCTTGATACAACTTGGAATGAATCTGTTGCGCTCGCAACTTTTCCAGCATAAGTTGTTTTTACATAAACCAGATAATTTCCGTAGTTTATATCACTTGGAGTCGTTATATCTTTGATAAAACTTGCCTGGGTTTCTAAAGCAACTGTTTCATTTTGGTCATATACATAATTTCCATTTGAATCTTTTATTATATACTCTACATTTATGTCTGTCCTCCCAGAAATACCAAGATTAAACATTGTTACCTGAACAAGGACATCATTCCCAGGTTCAATTATCTTGTATTTTGGTTGGATTACTGCTTTCACATCAAGTAATGCCCCTCTTGATTGAATATTTAATCCTACCATAACATCTTTTTCAGTGCCGCCCGAGACTATTTTTATTTTACCCAGATACAAATCAGGATTTGTGTCATCTCTTGCAATAAAATCTATTAAAATTGTTTTGGATTCGCCAGGATTAAGAGAAAAGTTAGTTTCATTAATAATAGCTAAGTTATCAAGCTGATCAGAGCTTATCTGGAAGTATAATGGTTTTGTATCTTGATTGTTTATTGTTATCTCTTCGGTATCTATGCTTCCCTGAACAATTGAGACTAATAATTGGCTTTTATCAATGCTAAATAAGTTTGATGGAATAATTCCGCCACCCCCACCGCCACCTCCACCTCCTGAAACTACGATTGTTGTGCCACCTGATGGGGCTGTTAAATTTTCCTGTGTACTGTATACACTTAACCCTGTAACATTGAAAACAAGAGTCCCGTTATAATATGTCCCATTGCCGTTTGAAGTAACTGTGTAACTTATCTTAGTACATATTGAAGGAGGACATATAGAACCATCTTTTAAAATTTGTGGATTTGAGAAATTTAAATTGTATAATGAAAGAGTTGCCGGTACATTTAAGTTGGGAAGTGCTGTTGAATTTACATAAATACTATTTGAAGAAATGTTTGTGTAAGAATCCAAATCTACTTGGTTATCAGATGGAACCAAATCATTTGTCATATTTATAGGAGGACTGAAAGCAATTTTTCCAAAGTTAGTATTTTCCAAGATAACATTACTTAAATTCTGCAATTCCTCATAAGATGATTTGTTGAAATCTGTTGAGCTTCCTCTTGTTGAGCCAGAATAATTACTGTAATAAACTGTGAACTTGCTTGCATTGACAGTGAATGTTCTACTTATTAAAGAATTCCCGTTGCTGTTATTTGCGTATAAATAAATTGTGTGCTGTCCAGATATAGTGTTAAACGTTGTGTTTCCTGCTAATGTTGTGTTTGAACCACTATCTAACTGATACCATACAAAATTTTGATTATTTACTGCAAAATTTAAGGGTAGATTTGTCCCTGTAATGTATGTTCCATTAGTTGGTTTTATTATTAATAATGATGGCGGAAAACCAGCAGAGCTTGCAACTTGGAAAGAAAAACCATGAATTCCTTGATATAAGGTGTCAGAGAGGTAACCTATTGCTTGCTGATAAAAAGAAGCTGTGTTTCCACTATAATTATTGGTTGCTATAATGTTTCCATCTGCACTTCCTTGAGTAAAATAACCAGAATAATCAGGAGAATTTATTTCTGTAGCAGAAACAAAAAAAATGAATATTATAAAAAACAGTCCTAAAATTATTGAAATAATTTTTTTTTTCATTTTATGATGAACTTATTGTTCCTGCAGATTGATGATATAGACATCCTTTTGGAATGATTAATAGTTTTCCTGATATAGTCCAGCAATTTCCTGCAGCCATTCTTATCGCATCTCCTATGATTACATAATTAGTAGTTGTAGCACTGCTTCCTGTTTCATTAACAGGCAAATTAAGTTGTGTGGCTGATACAATTTTGTATTCAGTATCTATAGTTCCACATGTAGTACCTGCACTTTGATTTGTACCAATTTCAGTATATGAAGCACCTACTGTAAATGTACGGCAAGTTGAAGATGAAGTTCTGGCAGCTATTGAACCACCAATAATGATGTCATTTGCATTACTTGAATTTATATTTGTAGTAAGAGCAGTAGTTGCTGTTGAACCATTACTTGGAATAGAAGTGTTTGTATCAAATGGTGCTGCAGTATTAGCACCGCTTATTCCATAAGCTATAAAAGTATTTGAACCAGTGCCATTCCAGGTGACATTAATTTTGTCATTAGTCAAAGGTGAAGCAGCAATAGCATACCATTCTTCTATATAACCAGTACTAAGAAAATTTACAGGATCTCTTTTTGTCCAACTCAAAAGAGAACCATCTGAAATTGAGCTAACCCTATTAATATTTGCATTAGCACCACCTGCAAAGACTATTATGACATCATTAGCTTGAGTAGTTGATAAAGTTGAATTCACAGAAGCTCCAGTAGTAGTAAAATTTCCAGTTATACCATCTATAGCTAGAGGGTCAACAATATAATTTAATTGCAAACTTCCTCCTGAAACCCTTAAATCAAATGTATCTTGACTATCTTGAAGGTTTGTTAAAAAAACTTCATTGGGTTGATTTGAAACAATATTTGAAAATTGTGCAATCTTGTTTGTTCCATTTTTATCATAAATTTCAATTATTGGATTTCCTGAAATGATTCTTGGATAAATAGTAATACCACTTGTGCTTGTCAGTTTTTGTTGAAAAGTAACTTTCACATAATCCTCTGAAGAAATTGTCTCACTCCAAACATTATCTAATTCTTTCACTTGTTTATAAATATCCGAAATGAAATTTCTATTTGAATCAAGATGTTGTGCCCCTGTAATTTTTATTTCATTAGAAAGAGTATTTCCAGAAAAAAAATGAGAGTTAAATACTATTAAAAATAATCCAATAATTCCCAACATAATTAAGGTTATTATTTTTTTCTTTATTTTCATTTTAACCTTGTATAAATACCCCTGTTGTATTTGCTAACATCCATTGAGAGCAATTACCCCAACAAACTTTTTGACCTAAAGTCAAGACGACATTACCTGTTGTTGAATTAAATGTTGTAGCGTTTACTCCACTACTAAATGCAGCTCCTGAAAGCTGTGCAAACGTATTGTTTGTTGCCAATGTTTGCGCTAATACATTTGAATATGTTCCATTGTTTAATGTAGTTAGCTGTGCAA
>Ga0187850_10000776_pt1 | contig 39602 bp, 34 predicted proteins | sample June2016WEW_4_15_FD_132436 | JGI IMG/M metagenome (GOLD analysis project Ga0187850, IMG submission 132436) | Peatland microbial communities from SPRUCE experiment site at the Marcell Experimental Forest, Minnesota, USA - June2016WEW_4_150 | ecosystem: Environmental > Terrestrial > Soil >...
CCCCCATTCCCGCCTCTCCCCACGCTTCTTTCTCCCGCCCCGTGAGCCACTTGCCTCTTCCGTGCCCTCAGCACCCACCCTGCTCGGGCTTACTCTGGAGCCGAGGTGTACTGTGCCTCAGCGCCAGATCGAGGCCAACCCCCGCAACGCCCGGCTCCCGACCGGCCCCAAAACCCCCGAGGGCAGAGCCAAAGCCGCCCGGAACCGCTCCCTCCACGGCCTCCGCTCCCTCAACCCTCTCCTCGCCGCATATGACCTCAACCCGTTCGCCGCCCCGTCGACCTCCCAACAGTCTCGCCGTCCCCGACGGCGTCCCGTATCGCTGGCCGACTTCCGAGGACACATCCGGCCGCGCCTCCCCCAACGAGCATCCTGCCCAACTTTCGAATCGTCGGAGAACCTGGAGTCGGAGAGCGGGGCACTTGGCGCAGAATGTGGCACATCGAGCTCTCACCGCAGTGCGGCAGCCCCCTGCGCGACCGGAACTGTGAAGCTAACCACCGTGCCGTTCGGGCCGCTTTCAATCCGCAGATCCGCATCCGGCCCATAGGTCAGTCTCAAACGCCGCGCCACGTTCTGCAGCCCGACTCCCGCGCCTGTCTTGGACCCTGGACCGCCGGTTCCAAAGCCGGCGCCCGAATCTTCCACCAGAATATTCACTCCACCGGCGGAAGCACGCACGGTGAGGCGGACCAATCCACCCTCCGTGTTGGAAGCAACTCCGTGTTTCACGGCGTTCTCGACGAGAGGCTGGATCGACAGAATCGGGATCGGAACTCGGAGGGCTTCGGAATCCACCTTAATCTCCGTTCGCAATTTGGCACCGAGCCGAAGCGTCTCAATCTGGAGACAAGCTTCGACGATCCGCAGTTCTTCCTCCAGTGGAATCGTGGTCTCCTCATTCCTGAGGAAGTATCGGAAGACATCCGCGAGGTTCACCACCATCTCGCGCGCTTCCGCTGCCTGCCGGGGTACGAGTCCGTACAGAGTGTTCAGTGCGTTGAAAAGAAAATGGGGATTGATCTGCGCCTGTAGAGCACGCAATTCCGCACGGTCCGCCAAGCGGCGCAGCTCCGACTCGCGAAACGCTTGCACCTGATCCGCCACGATGGTAGCGAACTGGCCTAAGTGCTTCAGGTCTTCACTCAGGTACGGCTGACCGCCTCGCCGTCTGCCGAGCAGCAGAAAGAAAACCTCAGTTCCAGAGAAGCGCAAAGGGACGATCGCTTCGACACCAAGGTCTTCCAGCGACTTCCGCAGTTCGGGCAAATCGGTGCTTAGAGCGGGCGCCACGATGCCGGATGACTGTAACCTCCCGGTCAGATTCTCGGGGCCGGTCCGAATCCTGTCCGAATGCATGAATAGCGCGATGTGGTCCAGCGCCCAAGAAAGATATGCCGGCTCCTCCTTGAGGTCGGCGGCTCTTGATCGGAGTTCCTGGGCCACCGTCGCCGAATCGCCGCGCCTGAAGACAATTCGGGTCAGTAACTTCTGAAGGCCCTCCCGAGCGAGAGCGAAGAGGAGCAACAGAAGGCAGAGTCCCAAGATCCGGACTCCCTGGCTCATCACAGCGCTCTCCCCGGCGAACGAAACGGAGCCCGTCCGGATCACCGTCAGGCACGCGAAAGTGAAGAGACCAGCCAAAAGGGCGTTGGCGCAGAACCTGATCAGCGCGTCCAATAGCACGAACCGGTGATTGTGAAGAATGATGAACAGTGCCAGAGGCACGCTGGCATGATGAAGAACAAGCTCGTTCGACCAGGTGTGTGCCCCGTGCTCCAGCCCGACGTGAACGTACGTGCCAACAAAGATGAAAAGCAACGCGGTCCCAAGCATTTGCCGGACAAGGCCGCGCCGGTCTGAGGTCTTGGATCCGGCCAGATGAACCGCTGCCGCCAAGGTTACGGCTCCCAGGCCGACCGCCATTAAAGTGAGCGCGTAAACGTGAAACTCCGGCCGGTGCAGAACAGCCTCCACCAGATGCAGACCGACCGCGGCAGCGCCCACGAGATATCCGGCTACGGCCAGAGGACACCGGTGGTTCAGAGAGAGATGCAGCAGAACCGGCGCCAGCAGGCTGAGGCTGCTAAAGCTCAGAAACTCGACTGCGGAACTCAAATACGGCCATCCGGGCGGCATGGCGATCAGCACCAGCGCGCCAAGGTTCCACGCAAAGGCCAGTCCCGCGGCGGCGAAAGTGAGGCCGCTGCCGCGCAATCGGGAGCCTGCCCGATCCCCAGCAAGTAGAAACAGGAAGATGCCGAAAATCAGGGCGCCTGCGCAGTGCCCGGCCATGTTCAGGAGCGAAGAACCATGCCCCAACACGGCGTAACTCTCTGTTGCAGCCGAATTCATCCTCGGACACTCTCACCGCGGCGACAGAGCCAGGACCGCTACACCTCCCCAGGGGGTGCCGCACGCCGGACTTCATCATTGTCCTACGTGCGGGTCGTGGCTGGTAGGGCCGGTCCGATCGCCGCCCCCGCCTTCGGGATCGGCCGCGAGCAGCAAGAGCGCGATCAATACCGCTATTACGAGAATCACGAGGATGGCTACTGGCGCCATGTTCAGAACGCGTATCCGATCTTCACCTGGTACGTGCGCGGCGGAACAAAGTGGGTACCGCTGAAGGTGGAGAGGAAATTGTAAAGGGCCACCCTGTTCGTCAGGTTCTCCACCGTGAACCGCAGCGTGACACGTCCGCCTTTTTCCTTGTGGAAGAGGTTGTCGGTCCCGATTGCCAGGTTGAATAGATTGCGAGACTTGACCCGGTCCGGATTATGATCGTCGTTCTCCGCGCCGGTCTGGGGCAGCGTCAGCAGCGTCGATGTTCCGACGCCATTGCAGCTCATGATCGGGCTCTGAAGCGTGGCCGGCACACCGTTGCAAGCAAAACCGATGTCCACCTGCTGGGCCGGAGTGAGCTGGGTCGCCGCGGCGACGTCTGGCACGCCGCTAACGACCAAACCGCTGTCATAGCGCCATGTAAAGTCGATCCATTCGGCGTTCCTGGGCCGCTGGTAGCGGAACACGGCGGTCTGTTGATACGCCTGATCGTGATCGATACGGAAGACGTTGCTCGGGAAGCCGCCGAGCGGAATCAGACCCCCGACCTCCGGCGGGAAGTATCGGGCCCGAGTATGGCCGAACGTCATGTACGCCTGGAACCCGTGGATGTTGATGCTGCTGACGCGCCCCGTCACGCCGTCGAGTTTGGAGTTGTGCCACGCAACCGGGAACGTGATCGGCGTATTGAACAGCACGCTGAAGTCGTAAGCGTTGTCCGTGAACTTCCAGAAGTAGTCGGCGTCGACGACGAGCCAGCGCCCGATCCGCTGCTGCAAGCCCGCATTGAATTGATTCCGGCGCCCCGGCTGAATGGGCGTTGAGACCGATCCGAAGACGTTCTCCGCCAAGCCCCCGCCGCCAGTCCCGCTCGAGAGAATGAGGTTTTCGTTGAACGGAGTCTCGAAAGTGCGCGAATAGGCAACGCGTAGCACCGTGTTCGACGACGGAATGAGGTACGCAATCCCAATCCGCGGCTGAACGCCGTTCGCCGACATCAAGCCGTTGTATTGGTCGTCCCGAAAACCGGCATCGATCGTGAAGTTGCCCAGCTTGATCGTGTCGGTAATGTAGAACGCGTACTGGTTGATGTTGTGCTTTCCGTGGAAGGTGAACAGCGTACCGCCGCGGGTCAGATCATACGGTACGATTCCCGGCTGCAAGTTCGGATTCGCCGAGTACGCCGCGTTGATGTTCGAGCACTGGGCGGGATCGCTGACGCCGGGCAGCAACAGGGCGTTCCCACCCACGTCGAGGCATACGGGATTGTAGGTGGGATCGGTGACTCCGAACTGAAAGTTCTCGGTCAGCCGCGTCTGCTGGACCTGCGTCCCGACCTTGATGTCGTGCCTGCCCCGTGCGTAAGAGACGTCGGCCTTGACTCCGTAGTCGGTCAGGAAGCGATTCTGGGAAGCGGTGATCGGGGTGTCCGCAAATGGATCGTTGCTCGCATAGTAGTTCACTTCATCGCGGCGGACATAGGGATTCACGGTCAACAGGGTGTGCGAGTTGAAGGTGTGCTGGTATCCCGGTGCGATGTTCCACGTCAGGACGCGCTGTCTCTGGTCCTGGGCCAACTGGTCATAGCTGTTCGGGACCTGGAACCAGTTCCGCGCCGCGAAGAGATTCAGGTGAATCACGTCTTGCCCGGTGGGCTGCCAGTCGAACCGGTCGAAGATGTTCTCGTTGTTGCCGCGATCGTGGATGGGCAGGAATTCCGGCGTATCCAGAAAATGGCCGGACTGTATTCCATTGACTACAATGAAGTTTCCAAACTTCGGCCCCCCGAAACCCAGCGAAACGCTGCCGCCCCAGGTTCCGAAGGAGCCCCACTCGGAGTCAATGCTGCCGAACGCTTTGGTAGCTCCAAGCCCGGATCGGGTGGTCGCGTTCACGATCAAGCTGGACTTGTCGCCATACTGCGCATCCGGCGATCCGGTGATCAACTCCATGGACTCAATCGCGTCCGAGGGTATCTGCGTCGAGAATACCTTGCTCTGCTGATCGCTAATCGGCTGCCCGTCGATCACAAAGCTGACTTGCGCGTGGTCTCCCAAGGGATGGAAGAACCCGTTGGCATCGGCTGCGACTCCCCCCGTGCTGTACGTGATGGCCTGGCTGAGCTGGCCTCCCGGATCGAAACTCGGCAGCTTCAAAAAGCTGCTCCGGTCAACGTCCGTGTGGGCGGAAGGTTCGCTCTCCACCGTCGCCCCGCTACCTTCCACAGTGACGGTTGTCGACGCCTCGGCAACCTTCAACGAGACATTCATTCTGATGGGCAGAGCGCTGCGGACGTCCACCGCCTGGCTGGCATCCGCGAAGCCCGGGGCGCTGACCGTCAGCCGGTAAGGGTTCTTGGGGATGTTGTTCAAGCGGAAAGACCCCGCCTCGTCGGTTACAACCGACTGTTCGTAGCCGGCAACCGGGTTGCGTAGCGCGACCTTGGCGCTGCGCACAACTGCGCCCGACTGGTCGGTGACGGTGCCGGCGATGGTGCCGCTGCTGATGGACTGCGCGGAGAGACCTCCGACGCCGAGCAGAACCACGCTTACCCAGAGCAATGGTTTGTACATGTCTCCAGTATTGGCGGCGCGGACACGATTCCGCAGAAGAAACTCGCCGGCGGGCTCGTTCTTGCCGTGAGCGGCCTGCGTTGCGTCACGAGCGGGTAAGGCCTACCATCGCAGCATGTCACGGACGCCGTGCGCCTGCCGTTTGCTCACGATCAACTCCTGGCCGTTGCTCAGGGTCAATAGCCAGCGTTGGCTGCTCATGGAACTCATCTTGCGCACGTGATTGATATTCACGATGGCGTTCCTGTGCACGCGGCGAAAGGGCTGGCCCTTCAGCCGTTCTTCGAGCGAACGGAGCGACTGGGTCGCCAGGAAACGCTGCTGCCCGGTGATAATCCACACCAGTTCGCCGTCGGCCTGAAACGCCAGCACTTCCTCGATATCCAGCAGGAAATACTCTTCGCCTTTGCGGCCGACGATCTTCCGCGTCCTGGCCGTGACCTGCGGTTCGGAACCGGTCGCGGCCAGTTGCGCCAGGCTCTCCGCGATCTCGAGGCGCTTCCCATACAGTTGGCGCACCCGATCGAGCGCTTTGCGAAGGCGGGCCTCGGTGACGGGCTTCAGAAGGTAATCCACGGCGCCTGCTTCGAAGGCCTCGATCGCATGCTGGTCGTAGGCCGTCACGATCACGACGATCGGAAGCTTGCCGCCTTCCAGTTTCCGGATCACATCGAAGCCGCCCATCCCCGGCATCTGGAGGTCGAGGAAGACAACATCGGGCTCGAGACCGGCGATCTTGCGGAGCGCTTCCTGCCCGTGCTCGGCTTCTCCTACGATTTCCACATCGTGGATTTGCTCAAGTTCCTCCCGAAGTACCTGCCGGGCGATCGGCTCGTCGTCCACGATCAGGCTCTTGATCAAGGCTGGACTCATCGTCTTCCGTATATACCCCAGTATCCCGCCGAAGACGAATGAAAACCCGCCGGCGGACCACAGAGGGCGACGGCCGGCCTGTTTTCTTTGGTGAGCGGGAAGCCGCATCGGGCTTGGTCTAATACGGTTCACCTACGGACAACGCATGGACATTCCCAGATCGGATAGCGGAGCGGCTGGCTGAGGTAAATTCCCACGAGCTGTCGACTACCAGTCACGGGACCGGCTCGGCAATGACCGAGATGTGGCTGGCCAGCCGCGGTCTCAACCGGATTGGCTCACTTCCGCCACCAATCCAAATTAGGAGGGAGGCATCCCTCGCGCTTGGTTCGACCATCACCTTCACACCCGGCATCAACCCAATGCGCTGCATCTCACGAAGGGCGGAAGCATCCCGGTCTGAGACGCTGCTGATGACTGCGGGAATCCCGCAAACCCACTGCGAAAGAGAAACCTCCTCGCGGACCGGCAGAACCCCGCCTCGTTGCGGAATGGGATGACCATGCGGATCAACATCGGGGTCGCCAAGCTTCGCGGCGATCCGATCCTCCAGTCGCTCCGAGATGAAGTGCTCCAGGCGTTCGGCCTCCTCATGCACCTCGTCCCACGAATAACCTAGGAACTCCTGCAGGAATCGTTCCAGTAGCCGATGGTGGCGCAACACCTCCAAGGCCTGGCGCTTGCCAGCCTCAGTCAGACGCACGCCATGGTGCTTCTCGTACTTCACGAAAGAGGGCCGCTGCAATGCGAGCTTCTGAAGCATGCCCGATACCGAGGCCGCGCGGACACCAAGATGCCCGGCAAGCGCGTTGCTGGTGACGCGTTCCTCTCCGGGGCCGCTCAGTTCCAATATCGCCTTGAGATAGTCCTCAACTGCTTCCGATGTCGAGAGAAGCACAGATTTAGCCGCCACTAAATTCAATGATACCGAAAGGCATGGGGCTCTTTCAACCGAAATCTCTGGCCCCTTGGTAAAACGCTCCGCATCCTGAAACCAGCGTCTTTTACCGGCGTTGGATCATCTGTTCAGTTGAGGTTAGCCATGGCTAAAATTCGGGAGCGCCCCCATCGTCACCTTCAGGCGTTTCGGCTCGTGGTGCTCCTGCACGTTCTGTTCGGTTTGGCGGAAGCCGCTCAATCGCTCGGCGGCGCCGGCACTCTCAAAGGCACCGTCAGAGACGCGACCGACGCACCCGTGCCGTCTGCCACAGTCGAGCTTTCGAATCCCGTTACCGTCTATTCGCTGCGGACCCAGACTCAACCCGATGGCTCCTTCGCGATCAACCATATTCCGCCGAACACGTACAAGCTTCGCATCGCGCTCGCCGGCTTCCAGGAATACAACGCAGATGTTGTCATCCGAACGGCTGTTCCGATTGGCCTGAATGTCCGGCTTGAGCTTGCCGCCCAGCAGGCGAGCATTACGGTCCAGGCCAGCCCAGACAACCTCGTCGAAAACAAAGCTGCGGCAAGCGACACCGTGGATCGGCAGTTCCTCGCCGCTTTGCCAACGTTCTCTCCCGATTCCGGGCTAAATGACGCGATCATTTACACTACGCCAGGCGTCGCGGCCGATTCAAACGGCTTTTTCCATCCTCTGGGCGACCATGCACAGGTAAGCTACGTCATCGACGGCCAACCAGTGTCCGACCAGCGAAACAAGGTTTTCTCGACCTCGATCCCGGCGAACGCCATCCAGTCGATGGAAGTGATCTCTGGTTCGCCTGCGGCGGAGTACGGAGATAAGACCAGTCTCGTGGTCAACGCAACGACACGGTCCGGACTCGGGCAAAAGTCTTCGGGCTCCTTTCTCCTGCGCTACGGCTCCTTCGGTACGCTCGGCGAGGAAGCCACGCTTGGCCTGGGCGCCGCGCGTTGGGGTGACTTTCTGGCCGTAAACGCAGAGCGGACGGGACGTTTCCTCGATACGCCCGAGCTTTGGCCCATGCACGACATCGGCAACACCGGGACATTCTTCGACCGGGTGGACTTTCAACCCAGCGGAAGAGACGCCCTCCATCTCGATCTGATGCTAGCGCGCAATTGGCTGCAAGTTCCAAACACCTACGATCAAGCGCGCCAGGACCAAAGGCAAAAAGTGGTCTCGTTCAACCTCGCTCCCGGGTACCAGCACACGCTCGACGCCCGGACTCTCGTCAGCGTGAATGCGTTCTTCCGCCGGGATCGGGTCAACTACTATCCGAGCCGAAATCCTTTGGACGATTCCCCGGCGACGCTATCGCAGGACCGTTCACTCACGAATCTCGGCGTCCACGCGGATCTGGCGCGTGTTCAAGGGCGGCATAACTGGAAGGTCGGGCTGAATGCGGCCCAAACACGGCTCGGCGAGGCGTTCACCCTCGGCATCACCGATCCTGCGTACAACGCCGCATGCCTGAGTGGGGGCGATCCCGTGCCGACGCCGGGTGCAAACGACCCGTCCCAATGCGCCGCGTCGGGCCTTCGGATCAATCCCGACTTCTTGAGCAGCTTACTCCCATATGACCTGAGCCGGGGAGGACAGCCTTATCGGTTCCGCGGCAATGCCACGATCGATCAGTTGGCTCTTTTCGGTCAGGATTCCATCACGCTGGGCGACCTGACGCTGAACATCGGCGTGCGGTTCGACCGCTATGACGGCCTCACGGACGGTGATGGCCTGCAGCCGCGCGGCGCGTTCTCCTACCTGTTCAAACCCACCAAGACGGTCATCCGCGGTGGCTACAGCCACACTATGGAAACGCCGACTACCGAGAATCTCGTGGTCTCCAGTTCCACGGGGTCTGGTGGTCTTGCGAGCAACCTGTTCAAGGGAACGGCGGAACAGCGGCCCATCGCGCTCGGCAGCCGCAATCAGTACGATGCCGGCATCCAGCAGGGCCTGGGCAGATGGGTTTTGGTGGATGTGAGCTATTTCCGAAAGTACACGCGCAATGCTTTCGATTTCGACGCTCTGTTCAGCACGCCCATAACGTTTCCAATCGGCTGGAAGCAGTCGAAGCTGGACGGCGTTTCCGCCCGCATCAGCACCACCAACCTCCACGGCCTGCGGGTATACGCGACCATGGGCCACGCCAATGCGCGGTTCTTCGGTCCGGAGAACGGCGGTGTCGTTTTCAATTCGAACCTGACGGTTGGAGCCTATCGACAGGATCACGACCAGGTGTATCAACAGAATATCAACTTCCGCTATCAAAGAGCTAAGGACGGTTGGTGGGCCGATTTCACATGGCGTTACGACAGCGGCCTCGTGGTGGGCGCGGTCAACAACCTGCAGGACGCGCTGGCGTTGACGGCCGACCAGCAGTCCATGATTGGCTTTTACTGCGGTAGCGACCAGGCATCACTTTCGCATCGGATCGCGGCCTGCAGCTCGCCGAACTACGGCGCCAGCCGGATTCACATTCTCGCGCCCGGAGCCGAGAACCCCGACCATAACCCGCCCCGAACCGACTCCCGTCACGTGCTGAATCTCGGCGTGCGGACGGACAACTTGTTTCATACCGAGCACGTCCGCACGGTCGTCCGTCTCACAGTCCTGAATCTGACAAACAAAGCGGCTCTGTACAACGTCCTTTCGCCATTCGGCGGAACGCACTGGGTGGGGCCGCGCACTTACCAAGCGCAGGTTGGCTGGGCATTCTAAGGGACCGGTGCCGAAGCCTGGCAGTCGCCCTGTATGGTTAAATGAACCGCGCCCTGTTGGATCAGAACGCGATACCCAACTCCGCCCGGTACGCCCGCGGCGCCACAAAGTGCGTCCCCGAGCAGGTGGACAGGAAGTTGTACATCGCAACTTTGTTGGTGATGTTCAGCGCCGTGAGGCGCAGGGTCCAGCGCACGCGCTCGGTATGGAACAGGTTGTCGCTTCCAACGCCTACATCGAACAGATTGCGGGGACGGACGCGCGCCGGATTCGTATCGTCGTTCTCCGTGCCAGGCGCCGGGATGTTCACCAATTTGGCGCCCCAGTGCGGGGAATTGCAGGTGGTGATCGGACTCCAGGGCGTGGCCACCTGGCTGCCGCAATAGAAGCCGATCTGAGCCTGCTGGTCCGCAGTCAGTCCCAGAGCGCTAGCCAGGTCCGGAACGGCCCCGGATACGATGCCACTGTCGTAGCGCCACGTGAACGCCACCCACGGGCCGTTCTTCCCCGCCTGGTACTGCGCGTGCGTTGTGCTCTGGAACGCCTGATCGTGGTCAATGCGCACCACGCTCACATCCACCGGGCTGCCGAAAATCAGGCCGCCGTTCTCCGGGCCGAAAACACGGGCCCGCGTGTGCCCCAGCGTCGTGTACGCGCTCAGACCTTTGTATTGCCGAAGCGACAGCCGGGACGAGAAGCCGTCCATTTTGGAATGGTCCCATTCGATGGGGAAGAAGATGGCGGTCGTGAAGAGATTGTCCAGGTCAAATGCGTTCCGGGTGAACTTCCAGAAATAGTCGCCTTCAAACACGAAATGCGGGCCAAGACTCTGTTCCAGGCCGGCGTTGTACATGTTGCGAATCCCCGGCTTGAGCGGCACGCTGGCGTAAGCGCCGAAAACATTTGCCGCCAGGCCGCCCGCGCCGGTGGCGCTGGACAGCACCAGGTTTTCATTGAGCGGTGTTTCGTAGGTATGCGAATAGGCTATCCGCAGGACCGTATTGGTCGGCGCAATCAGGTAGGACGCGCCCAGCCGCGGTTGGAGTTGCGTGCCGTAGCTGATGCCATCGTAGCGGTCGAACCGTAACCCCATGTTGAGCGTTAACTTGCCTAAGCTGATGGCGTCCTGCCCATAAAACGCCTGCTGCCGGATGTCGGCATGGCCTCGATACTGGAACAGGGAGCCGCCCCTGGTGAGGTCATAGGGGACGAGCCCGGGTGAGAGATTCGGATTCGCCTGGAACCCCGCAGTCTGGCACTGGCCCGGATCGATCAATCCCGGATTCAGCACGGCGCCACCATTGGCGTCGAGACAGACGGGGTTAAAGGTTGGATCGGTCAGCCCGAGGCTGAACTGCTCCGTCAGGAGGGTGTGGGTGATCTGCGCCCCGAACTTGGCGTTATGGCGCCCATGCAGATAGCTGAGGTCGGTTTTCAGGCCTAGGTTGATCAGCCTCCTGGTCTGGCGAAGCGTGCCTGGCTGGTCCGCCAAGGGATCGGCGCTCGGATAGTAATCGACCAGATCCTGACGCACGAACGGATTCACCGCCAGCGTGGTAGAGGCATTGAATACATGGATCCAACCGGGGGCGATGCTGAACGATCGCACCATTTGCCTCTGATCCTGCCCGGAGGCCTGCTGATCGATGGTGTTGGGAATCTGAAACCAGTTCCGGGCGGCCAGTATGTTCAGATGGAACATATTTGAAGTATCCGGTTGATAGTCCGACCGCGAGAACACATTCATGTCGTTGCCGCCGTCATGGAAGGGACGGTATTCGGGGGTATCCAGGAAACGGCCCGAGCGGGACGTGCTCATGGCAAAGAACTGGCCCCATTTCGCGCTGCCAAAACCGAGGTCGGCTTTCTGATTGACGGTTCCGAAAGAGCCGTATTCGCCGGAAAAACTGCCGTGCGTCTTCTGGCCGAGACCCGAGCGCGTTACCGTGGTTACCACCAGCGACGTCTTGTCGCCGTACTCGGCCGGAGTGCCCCCGTAAACCGCCTCGATGGATTGAATGGCATTCAAGGGAATCTGCGTGGAAAAGAGGATTCCCTGCTGATCCGTGATGGGTTGGTTATCGACCGAAAGGGCCATCTGGGCGTGATCGCCGAGCGAATGAAAAAAGCCATCCGAGTCCGCCACCACGGCAGGAGTGGAAAGCGTGATGATGTCGCTGAGCCCGGACGCGATCGAGCTTGTCGGCATCTTCGAGAAGAGCGTGTTGTCGACATCGGCGTGCGCCAATGGCGTAGTCTCAATCAGCGGCGCCTCCGAGCTCACCGTCACGGACGCGCGTTGCGTCTGGATCGCGAGAGCGATTTCAAGGTTCACGGGCACAACGCTACGGATGGTTAGATCACGGTGGTAATGCTGGAATCCAGCAGCATCGGCCTCGAGGTGGTAGACGTTCGGAGGGATATTGGTGAACTGAAACTCGCCGGAAGCCGACGCTTTGGCCTCCCGCCGATATAGGGTCAGATCGTTGGACAGGCTCACCGTTGCCCCGGCGACGACGGCGCCGCTTGGATCGGCGATTTTCCCGCGGATGGTGCCCGCACTGCCCAGGGACTGGCCATAGATCGAGCTTGATAAGCAGAACAGTAAGAATAGGCGATTTCGCATACTTTGAGATCCTGATGTTCTATCTTTGCCCAGGATCTATTTACCTCCCTCTCCTTTTCTTGTGAGCGGGCTCAAAAGCGCCGTGAGCGGGTGCGGCGCCTGAAGGCGGTGCCGTCGCTCACAGTCTGCCGATTCGATCCGCCTGCTTGGCGTTAGTGGCCGCTTGCCCCCCTGGCCCGCCTGCTCATTACATACTCGGCCGTCCGGGCACGCGTTCCGAACTAAACTGACCCGTGGGGCGCAGGACAGCTTCGAGCCTGAGAAAGTCCCGACGCGGCTGTGAGGTGGGACATCGGACGCGATCCGAACGTGCCAAGGCCCAGTTGAATCGCTCCCGGATCACTCGGAAACAGTCTCCACGCACGGCAAGACGCAACGGACAAGGCGAGCGTGATCGCGCGCAAGTTGTTGTTTCTAAGGAGGATCGGCCCTGCGCATCAGACCGGGAACGAGAAGCGCCCTTTCCTCCCCCGAACCTCCCCCCCATTCCCGCTTCTCCCCACGCCTTTTTCTCCCGCCCGCTGAGCCACTTGCCTCTCCCGTGCCCTCTGCATCCGCTCCGCTCGGGCTTACCCTGGAGCCGAGGCGTCCTGTGCCTTCTCAGCGTCAGATCGAGGCCAACCGCCACGACGCCCGGGTCTCGACCGGCCTCGGCAACCAGCCCGCGCCCTCGACAACTGCGGCGGCGCCCCCGTCGCGAATACAAAAATGAACGTTCGAACCCAATCCCGGAAATGGGACGAAGCCAGGCAAGTCCCGGCCCAGCAATATGATTGCCTGTGAAAATCCGCTGGAGCCGGGCAGCGCCATTCCGCCGGAGGCGGCCTGCCGTGCGGCTAGCACCCGTGCGGGCGAACCCAAATCCTGAAACAATGGCAAGAGCCATGACCCGCACCATTCCGCTGTTCCTCGCGGCCGCCGCGCTCCCCGGTTTGGCGCAGCCGCTGCAATCCCCGGAGGTGCACTCGGACACCCGCGTCACCTTCCGCTTCCGCGCTCCCAACGCCACGGCGGTCCTTCTCGACCGCGAGGGCGCCCAGCGCGTGCCCATGCAGAAGGACGGGCAAGGCGTCTGGAGCCTCACCACCGATCCACTGGAGCCCGATCTCTACGGGTACACGTTCGTGGCCGACGGCGTCAGCCTCATCGACCCCTCCAATCCCCTGATGAAGCCCAACCTGCTCAACACCCAGAGCGTGGTGCATGTGCCCGGCCCGGCTTCCCTCCCCTGGGAGGTCGGCGACGTCCCACACGGCGTCCTCCACCGGCATTTCTACAAGTCCGGCGTCGTGGGCGACCAGCGCGACTTCTACGTCTACGCGCCGCCCGGCTACGACCCCAAAGCCAAGAAGCCCTACCCGGTGCTCTATCTCTTGCACGGCTACAGCGATGACGCCAGCGGTTGGACCGCCGTGGGGCGCGCCCACGTGATTCTCGACAACCTCATCGCGCAAGGCAAAGCCAGGCCCATGCTCATCGTGATGACCCTCGGATACGGCGCTCCGGAGATCCTCGCCACCGGCTGGAGGGGCGTCAACGACCGCGCCCTCCTTCAGCGGAACTACGACAGGTTCCGCGACGCCCTGCTCACCGAGGTCATCCCGCAAGTCGAGAAATCCTACCGGGTCGCGAAGGACCGCAACTCCCGCGCCATCGCCGGCCTGTCCATGGGCGGCGCCGAGTCCCTCTTTGTCGGCCTCAACGCCCTCGACCGCTTCGCCTGGATCGGCGCGTTCAGCTCCGGAGGGCTCAACGAGGACTTCAACGCGGCCTACCCCGCGCTCGACTCGAAAGCCAACCTGCAACTGCGTCTGCTCTGGATCGCCTGCGGCAAGGACGACCGCCTCATCGGCATCAACCGCAAGTTCGACGAGTGGCTGAAGTCCAAGGATGTCCGGCACACCTGGATCGAGACGCCCGGCGCGCACACCTGGATGGTCTGGCGCCGCAATCTCGCCCAGTTCGCCTCGCTCCTGTTCCAGGCGAAACCGGAATGAAGAGAGTTCGTCTTTGGCCGCTGCTCCCCGTCGCCATGTTCCTGGCTCTCTACTGGCCCGGGCTGACGGCCTGGTTCCACCAGGACGATTTCGCCTGGCTCGGCCTCGGCTGGCAGGTGAGCCACGGGATGCCGCTCTCCCAGGCCCTCTTCGCCCCGATGACGGAGGGCACCGTCAGGGTGCTGAGCGAGCGCCTGTACTTCGTGCTCTTCTACAGCCTCTTCGGGCTGCACGCGCTGCCCTACCGGATCGTTGTGTTCGCCACGCTAGTGGCGGGCCTGTTCCTGCTCGCATCCCTCGCCCGCAGGCTCACCGGCTCGCGCGCGGCCGGAATCTGCGCCGCCGTTCTCTGGGCCGTCAATACCGCGCTCGCGACGCCCCTCAGTTGGTCTTCGGCTTACAACCAGGTGCTGTGCGCGTTCTTCGTACTGGCTGGCCTCTGGCTGCTGTTCAAGTACCTGGATACGGGCCGCCGCCGGTACTACGCCGCCGAGTGGCTGACTCTCATTCTCGGCTTCGGCGCCTCCGAGTTCATGATCGTCTATCCCGTCGCGGCGGCGTTGCTGGTGGTGGTTCTCTACCGCCGCCTGCCGCGCTCCGTGCTCGCCCTGTTCCTGCCTTCGGCGGCCTTTGCGACCCTCCACGTGCTGGTGCTGAAGCCTCCGGCCGCGGGCCCCTACGCCATGCATTGGGACGCACGCATCTTCTCGACCTTCTGGACCTACTGGAGCTGGTCGCTCGGCCCGGGCCAGGTCGAGTGGTTCGAGCGGATGAGCGCTCCGCTGGCGGCCTGGCTCACGCTCGCGCTGACTATCCCGCTTCTCGCGTTCGTGTTGGCGCAGGCGCGGCGGCGCGAGTTCCTGCCCCTGGCCCTGCTGGCCTGGTACGCGCTCTGGCTCGCGCCCGTTATCGCCCTACCGCTCCACATCATGGAGTACCTCCCTCTACTCGGCTCGATCGCATTGGCGATCCTGGGAAGCTGGGCGGCCGTGCGCTGCTGGCGCGCGGGCAAGGCCTATGCGGTTTTGGCGGTCTGTCTCCTCGCCATTTACGGAGTGACCTCGGTGATTCCCGACTGGCTGGGGTCGCGCTGGCACCACGACCAGAGCAGCCATGCGAAGGCCCTGGTCCAGGGTGTCGCTCGAGCGCAGGCCGGCCACCCGGGCAAAACCGTCCTGGTTTCCGGAGTGGACCGGGAACTCTTCTGGGCCGGCGTCTTCGACGATCCCTTCCGCCTGCTCGGCGGCGGCCCGGTGTACCTCACGCCGGATACCCCGGACTATTGGCGCTCCCGCCCCGAGCTCGGCGACGTCTCTCACAAGTACCAGCGGCCGGGCGTGGAAGCCGTCGTCTATGACGCCCGTACGAACCAGGTCTCTTCCGCCGAGCCTCCCGCCGCCGGCGACTCCCTCAGCCTAGGCAGCGAGTCGGCCGCGCCGCACTTGGCAGATGGCTGGTATCAGCCCGAGGGCACGCACCGCTGGATGGGGAAGCGCGCCTCGCTCACGATTCCGCGGCCGCAGGCGCCCGGGACGGCCCTCGGCATCGAGGGCTATGTGCCCGCGTTCCTCGTTCGGAGCGGGCCGGTGCGGCTGAAGGTCGGCGTTAACGATCAGCCCGTCGGGGCGACGGAATTGCGCCAGGCCGACGCGCCCTTCGCCGTCGAGTTCCCCCTCCCCCCAACGCTGGCCGGGGACGGCGACATGCGCCTCACGCTCGAAGTCGGCAACGTGGTTCGTCCCCCCGGTGACGGCCGCGAGTTGGGTCTTGCGGTCACCCGCATCACCGTCCGGTGATCCGCCGGATCAGGTTCTCGTCCGCGGGCAGCAGGTCGGCGGCCGGCAGGCGCTTCACCAGTTCCGCCCACTTCGGTTCGCGCGCGAACACCTTCTTGAAGAGCGGCAGCGCTTCCTCCACCCGCTTGCCGGTTACCAGCGTGACGGCGTGCCAGAAGACCACTTCCATGTTGTCCGGAAGCATGCGCTCGGCGGCGCCGTATTCGCGCGCCGCGCAATCCCAGTCCTTCTTGGTGGCGCAGGCGTCGCCCGCGTCCATGTGGTCGTAGGCCCGGCGCACGCCTACCAGCCGCTTCAACTCGCCGATCGGGTCGGGGCTGTCTTCGACGCGCAGGTCGACCACCCGGTCCGCCCACGGCCGCCCGGTCGATTTCCCTTTCACCACCAGGATGGCGGCGGACTGCCGCCCGCGGATGTCGCCGCCCTCGCCCTGGGCCGCATCGAGCGCCGCCAGCAGCCGGTCCGTCAGGTCGCCGCCGGCGGCTTCAAAGGCGCGAGCCATCGCCGGCCAGACGGTTGCCTTCTCCATCAGGTTGGCCTGTACCGAGTAATTCTTCCCGATGATGTGCCCGGCCGCGGCGATGCACTTCGTCCCGGTGTGCGCCGCTATTCGTCCCTGGGCGTCGATCATCGCGACCTGGCGCACCTGCCGGTGCTCGTCGGAGGCGAGCAGGGCGGCCAGGGCCTCGGCCGCCGTCTTGCCGCCGCGCATCAGGCTCAAGCCGAGCGGGCCGTAACTGGTTTCGACGAACGACTGCGTGGCCACGGCGCCCACGCCGGCTTCGGCCCACACTACGTCCGTTCCCACCGAGAACCAGTGCGACTGGACGGCCACGCCCAGCTCGCCGGTCGCGGGGTCGCGCGCCACGATGGAGAATGTATGGGCGAGTCTTTGAGCGCACGCACCGGAAGCCAGGGCCAGGGTAACAAGAGCGAGTAGCAAGCGGGTTCTCATGATCCGATTATGCCGCGGCGCGCCCCCTCAGCGGCGGCCGGCTTCGTTGTGCTAGACTCCCAAATCGAGGTTTTCTCAGTTGACACTCGCAACGGTAGACTATCTTGTCCTGGCCCTGTATTTCGCTTTTGTTCTTGGGATCGGCTGGCTCCTCAAGAAGAAGGTCACCACCAGTTCAGACTTCCTGACCTCTGGCCGCTCCCTGCCGGTCTGGATCACCAGCCTGGCTTTCATCGCCACCAACTTGGGCGCCCAGGAAGTGATCGGGATGTGCGGCTCGGGCGCCAAGTACGGCGTCATGCAGGCCCATTTCTACTGGCTGGGCGCGATTCCCGCGATGCTGTTCGTGGGGCTCTTCATGATGCCGTTCTACTATGGCAGCCGCGCCCGTTCGGTTCCCGAGTACCTCAAGCTGCGGTTCGACGAGAAGACCCGGACCTTCAATGCGGTCAGTTTCGCGGTGATGACCATCTTCTCTTCGGGCGTTTCGATGTACGTGCTCGGGAAGCTCTTCCAGATGGTGCTGGGTTGGAACTTCCTCGCCTCGGTGCTGTTGGCCGCCGCGATCGTGCTGATCTACACGTCCCTGGGCGGCCTGACCAGCGCGATCTACAACGAGGTCCTCCAGTTCTTCCTCATCGTGCTGGGTTTCTCCCCGCTGGCGATCCTGGCGGTGATGAAGGCGGGCGGCTGGAGCGGGATCCAGCAGACCCTGGCGCCCAAGTGGACCCACGCCTGGCAATACATGGGAAACGCCGCGGACAACCCCATGGGATCGGATATGTTCAGCGTGGTCGTCGGGCTGGGGTTTGTGCTCTCCTTCGGATACTGGTGCACGAACTTCCTGGTGGTGCAGCGGGCCATGGCCGCGGACTCGATGTCTTCGGCGCGCCGCACGCCCATCATCGCCGCATTCCCGAAGATCTTCATGCCGCTGATCGTCATTCTGCCCGGCATCGCGGCCCTGGCGCTGGCCAAGATGGGAAGCGGGTACTCGCTGCCGATGCTGGACGGCAAGCTGGACGCCGACATGGTCATGATCACGCTGATGGGGAAGTTCTATCCCGCGGGATTGCTGGGCGTGGGCATTACCGCCCTGATGGCGTCGTTCATGTCGGGCATGGCGGGCAACGTCACCGCGTTCAATACGGTTTGGACCTACGACATCTACCAGGGCCACATCCGCAAGGGCGCGCCGGACTCGCACTACTTGATGGTGGGACGGATTTCCACGCTCGTCGGGACGCTGCTCTCGGTGGCCGCGGCCTACGTGGCGCAGTTCTACAAGAACATCATGGACCTGCTCCAGCTCGTCTTCGGAGTGGTGAACGCGCCGCTCTTTGCGACCTTCCTGCTGGGCATGTTCTGGATGCGGGCTACGGGCCTGGGGGCGTTCTCCGGCCTGGTGTCGGGGACGGCAGCCGGTCTGCTGACCCTTGCGCTGACGGTGGCCGAAAACAAAGGCGGCTGGCTGGGGAACTTGCACACGTTCCGCTCCACCATGGCGCAGAACTTCTGGATCGCCATTGTGTCCTTTGGGATCTGCTTCGTGGTGACCGTGTTGCTGAGCGTGCTGGGCAAGCCCAAGCCCGCGGCCGAGTTGAAAGGGCTGGTCTGGGGCGCCACGGATATGCCGAAAACCGGGGAGGAGCCCTGGCATAAGCGGCCCGTGCCACTGGCGCTGGTGGCGGCGGCGATCTGCATCGCAATAAACATTTGGCTCTGGTAAACACGCATATGTGGGATCTACGATTGCCTGCGGGATTGTTCTTCACCGGACTGGGAATCATTCTGTGCGCCTACGGCCTCCTGTTTCCGGGGGTCCGGGCGCAAATGGCTGCGGACATCAACGTGAACCTCTATAGCGGCATCTCGATGGGGGTCTTCGGCATCGTGCTGCTGCTGCTGGCCTGGAGAAAGCGCGCGTGAAGGAGGCCTTCTCGCGCGTCTACGGGCCGGCGCCCGGTCTGCGGGTGTTTCGCGGGCCGGGGCGGGTCAACCTGATCGGGGAGCACACCGACTACAACCTCGGCTTCGTGCTCCCCATGGCGCTGGACATGGCCTGCTTCATCGCTGCCGCGCCCAACCAGGACGGCAAGCTGCGCGTCCGCTCGGAGGACCTCGATCAGTCGCGCGAGTGGGCGGTGGCGGATCTGGCGGCGCTCCGGCCCGCGCACGACTGGGGCGACTACGTGGCCGGCGTGGCCCAGCAACTAGTGCGCGCGGGATTCGAGGTCGCGCCGGCGAACCTCCTCATCCGCAGCACCGTGCCGGTGGGCTCCGGCCTCAGCTCCTCGGCCGCGCTCGAAACCTCGACCGCGCTGGCACTGCTGGCGGGCCGTCCCTTGGAACAGATCGAGCTGGTGAAGCTTTGCCGCCGCGCGGAGAACGAGTTCGTGGGCATGCCCTGCGGCATCATGGACCAGTACATCTCGGTGTTCGGCCGCGAGCACGCCGCCGTCAAGATCGATTGCCGCAGCCTGGGGCATGAGATCGTCCACCTGCCGGAGGGAGTCGAGATCCTGGCGGTGAACACCATGGTGAAGCACGAGCTCGGCCAGTCGGCCTACCGCAACCGCGTGCGCGAGTGCGCCGAGGCGGTGGCAGCCATCGGCTCGGTGGCCAGCCTGCGCGACGTGGACGTCGCGATGCTCGAAGCGGCCGCCGAACGGATCGAGCCGGCGGCGCGGAGACGCGCCCGCCACGTGGTGACCGAGGACGCGCGCGTGGAGGCCTTCATGGCCGCCTCGAACCGCGGCGACCTGAAAGCCATGGGCGAACTGTTCGTGGCCTCACACCGCAGCCTGCAGCATGACTACGAAGTCAGTTGCGAGGAGCTGGACTTCCTGGTGGACACGGCGCTGAGCGTTCCCGGGGTATTCGGAGCGCGCATGACCGGCGGCGGATTCGGCGGCTGCACCGTGAACCTGGTGGCTCCTGAAGCGGTGGCGGCATTCGAAGACGCGATCCGTAATTCCTACCAGGCGCGCTTCGGAATCACCCCGCAGATCTACCGCTGCCGCCCCTCGGCCGGCGCGGGCGAAGTCGGGTAGCGTAGCGCCGGCGGTCTTGCCGCCGGTATGCCGATCAACATGCAGTTTGGGGCCGGCGGCAAGACCGCCGGCGCTACCCAAGCCAGTACTGCCAGCAGCCAGCCCCACGTCCCAATACGCGCCGTGCTCGGAAGCGAACAGCACCGCCGTGATCCAGAAGGCCTGCCTCGCATAGGCTCCCAGCGGCACCTCGTGGAATCGGTGCGAGATCAGCCAGCGCATCAGCCAAGCGCGCCAGAACAACTCCTCGAGGACGGGCACCAGCAGTACCGATCCGCCGAGGCCCAGGATGAGCATCAGCGCGGCGAACGGGGCGATGTACGGCCAGGACCTCTCCTCGGGCCGCACATCAGACCGCGGCCCGGTGGATTGAGCGGGGGATATGACCGGACCTCCTTTCAGCCCAGGTTGCCCATCAGCTCCCGGATCTTGGCTTCCTCGTCTTTGGAGGGCTTCTCCTGCAACCTGTCGCCCTTTTGGTAGAGGGCCATGCCCAGGTGATACCGGAAAGTGGATCTCTCGGGCTTGTTCAGGGCGATGGGGTGGTCCGGCTGGAGCTTCAGGATCTGTTCGTAGATCGGGCGCGCCTGCTCGTGCTGCCCTTGGGCATCCAGCAGAACCGCCAGATGAGGTCGTCGGGGGTCTCCTGGTAGAGCTTGCTGAACGTGACTTCCGCCTCCTTGTACCGCTTCTCGGCCAGGTCCAGCAGGCCGAGCTGGATGTGGGCCTCTCGCGAGTTGGGGTAGGCCTTGATGGTCTCGGCCAGGTCCGCGCGCGCCTGGTCGCGATTCCCCACGGCCGCCAGCGCGAGGCGGGGATGAATGTAGTCTTTCTGGAGTTTCGCCGCCTCCTGGAATTGGGTCTTGGCCTGATCGACCTGGCTGAGCGCGAGCTGCGCCCGTCCCAGGTTGAACCGCAGGACGGCATTGGTCGGCTTCCGGCTGATGACCGCCTGCAAATCGTTGACCGCGATCTGGATCTCCTTCGGGTTAACGGTCTCGACCAGCAGCGCGGCCCGCAACTCGGTGCCGCGCTGCACGATGTAGTAGTGACGCGCGAGCTGGAGCCGGAAGTCGGTCGAGGTGGGATTGCTGGCGATCTTCAGTTGGAGGACGCTCTCGCCGTCCGCCGGTCGGTTCGCTCGCATCGCCTGCACGTACAGCAGGTCGTAGATGGAACCGAGGGTCTTCTCCTTCTCGATCAGCGCCCTGGAGAGCTTCTCCGCATCGGCGGCCTGGCCGCCGGCAAACAGCGCCTGCGCGAGAGGGAGCACGATATCCGGCTTGAGGGGAGTCAGCTCGTTCGCCTGCCGGAATGTCGCGATCGCCTCCTGAAGCCGACCGCCGGTCAGCTCGAGGCAGCCCCGCAGCCGCAGACCCGGAGCAGATTTCGGATCCAGTTTCAACAACTCGTCCGAGAGCGCCTGGATGAGCGGGGGCAGGCTCTGCCAATCGCGGAGCCGGGAGAGGTAGGAGACCAGGTAGAGCTCTCCAAGCTGGATCCTGGCATCCTGGCGTTTCGGGTCGGTATCGATGGCGCGACGGAAGTCGCGCGAAGCCTCCGGCACGCGACCTTCTGCGGGCGGCGATGACCGGGAGCCAGCCCTTTCGGGCATACTAGGAGGTTCGACACCGTGGAGCCAGAGCGATGAAGAGACTACTTTCCGTCCTGACGATGCTGACCGTTCCGGCGCTCGCCGCCGACAACATCGTTCCCAAGCTGCTGCAGCATTGGAAGACCTCCAAGGCCTATACCATTGCGATCGCCCAGCAGATGCCGGAAGCCGATTACAGCTTCAAGCCCCATCCCGACCAGATGACGTTCAAGGAACAACTGCTGCACATCGCCGACATGAACGAGTACTTTATCTCCAAGATCACGGGGACCAAGCCGCCGCTGAAAAAGCCCATGACGCTCGACAAGGCGCGCGTGATCCAGGCGCTCAACGAATCCTTCGATTACGTGATCCAGACCCTCGGGAGTCTCACGCACGATCAGGCCGACCAGCACATCGAGACCCTGCTGCCGGCGATGGACCACACCACGCATCACCGGGGGCAGTGTGTCGTCTACCTGCGCGCCAGGGGCATCAAGCCCGCCGAGTACCAGTGTTGAGCGGGCCGGCAGCTAGCGCAATGCCGCCAGGAGTTCCCCGGTCTGTCTCAGCAGGTTGAGCCGCGCCTTCTCCAGATTGGCGCCCGCATCGTAGAAGGCGATCCATTTGCCGGTCTCGGCCGCGCGCGCCTCTTCGACCTGGCGGAAGGAGGCCCGGCCCTCCTGCATCTGCGCCAGCAGAACCGAGACCTGCTCGCGCGCTACGTCCAGATCCAGCCGGGCGACGTCCCGGGCGGTCTCAGTCTGCCGGATGTCGTCGCAGGCCTGGCGCGTTTCGGACTCGATGCGACGGCGGGCACTCTGGAACTGGATCCTTAACTGCGCCGCCTCGGCCTCGGCCTGGGCGCTGGCGGCGGCGACCGCAGGCCCGCTGAACAGCGGCACCTGAAAGGAAATGCCGAGCTGTACATTGTGCCGCTGGAACTTGCGGAAGAATTCCGAGTAGTTGTTAAACTCAGCCAGCAGACCATACTGGGCCACCAGGTCGAAGGTGGGGAGCCGGCCGGCGCGCTGGGCCCGGATGTCGAGGCCCTTGGCCAGCAGCCTGGATTGGAGCGCCCGCAGTTCTTTGCTGTTGGCCAGGGCGCTTTTCACGGCCACATCGGCGGAGGCCGGCAACGGGGGCGCGGGGGACTCCGCGTCTACCGGCCGGGGCTGCTCGGCCGGGTCCAACCCCAGGACGGCGCCCAACGCATTCTGCGCCGCGCGCAGGTTGTAGTCCAGCGTCTGGGAGCGGTAACGCGCCCGGGCCAGGTTCAGCTCGGCCTTGCGCGATTCGATCGGCAGTTCCCGGCCCTCAGCCACACGGGCGCGCACCGACTCCAGCACCCCCCCCTGGGATTTCACCTCGGAGCGGGCTACCTCCGCCATTCGGGAGGCCTTCTGCGCGTCCAGAAACAACTCCGCCGTGCGGTAGACGATTTCGTCCTGCCGGGCGGCGGTATCCAGGGCCGCGCCCCGGCGGTTCTCCTTGGCCGCGGCCACACGATAGCTTTGAGGGCGGTTGAAGACATCGGCGATGGCGCGCGCCTGCATGATCGACGGCGTTGCCCCCTCGATGCTCATGGGGAACCCGTTGCTGTATGCCAAGCCGCTGCCCACCACCACCTTGGGGATGAACGGGTCGCGCGCCAGGCGCACCGCTTCCTCGGCCTTCTGCTGGTCCAGACGCGCCAACAGGATGTCCGGGTTCTGGTTGAGCGCCAGGTCAACCGCCTCGCGCAGAGTGAGCGTGCGCACTTCGGCCGCGGAGGCGCACAGGCCCAAGAACAGCAGCATTGCAGATCGGCACATAGCTACAGCTTAGACCAGCCATAGGGGCAGGTACCAACCCTGCCCGAGGCGGCCTTGTGGCCCGCCCCCACTGCCGATAGAGGGAACTACTCTTTCTTCTGCATCAACTCCGCGCGCACACCCAGGATGGCGAGCGTGGGAGCCCACAATCCGATCATCAACGCGAAGGCATGGGCGTCTTCCGCGGCGTATCCGATGCGAGGTCCAACCAAGAAGACACCGAATGATACCAGAATGCAAAACACCATCACCAAGTACCATCGGTTTGGGTTCTGCTTGCGCACTTGCATATTCACCTCAGCGTCGAGTATATCGACAGACGTCCGCTAACCCTAGAAGAAATATAGGGTGAAAGGGCCATTTAGTACTAGCACTATGGTTTTAGTACCCATAATCCGTGCCGGATGGCGTGGCTTGAGAAACGCGCGTGAGCCACGGCACCTTGCTTATGAATGTCCGCTCCGAACGACCCGGCCGGAGCCCATGGCGCCATTGTGCGTTTCCTCGAACGTGGGCGGGCGCCGACCCTGCTCGAACCTGGGGAGGACGAATTCCTCCTGCGCCCGGGGAGCTACACGCTGGAGTGGCGCAACGGCCGGCTCACGATCCAGGTATGGGATGAACGCCGGAACCTGGCTCGGCGGATCGTCGGCCTGGCGGGGGAGAGAAGCGGGCAACTCGAGCTGACCGTCGAGCGGTTCGGCAAGCGCCAGGGCTCGATCTATCTGCTGGACGGAGCGCGAAGGAGGCCGGACACCGAGCGTCGGGGCGCGCGCCTGGTGTTCCGGGAACAGTTCCGGCGATCGCTCTCGCGGCAGTTCCCGGACTGGAAGATCGCCGAACTGAGCACCGAGGCCAACCTGGAAGAGAGCCTGTCGCCCGCCCACCCGCGCGCGCTGCTAAGCAGAGGGGCGACGGGCATCGCCGCGCTCGCCGCGACATCCGAGCCCGGTTCCGCCGCGGCCTCACTGACATTTGCGCTGATCTGGATGGACTACCTGCGGCGCAGGGAACGGCGGCTCGGCATCGAGAGCCTGGCGGTGTTCCTACCCGAGCGGGAAGCGCGGCCTGCCTGCCACCGGCTGCGGTTTCTGAATCCCCAGGCGGTGCGCCTTCAGGTCTTCGTGTACACGGAGGAGGGGTACGAGGAGCGGCTGGAGCCGCGCGACTATGGCAACCTCGACACGCGGCTGGAGTCCTGCTCAACCATCCGCAGCGCTATCGCGCCGCAGATTGCAGCCTGGGCGGAGCGGCTCGGCCGCATCCCCCACGTCGAGGCCCTGAATCGGGCCGACGGCACGCTGAGCCTGCGCGTGCGCGGCCTGGAGTTCGCGCGCGCCACCCGAAGCGAGCTGCTCTTCGGGCTGGAGAGCAAGGCGGCGGCGCGGGAGTCGAACCTCGAGGAAATCGAACAACTAGCCAGGGAACTCGCTCGGCTGCGCGCGCCCTCGGCGGCGGATCGCGAGAATCCTCTCTACCGTTCGCGCCCCGAAGCCTGGCTGGAGTCCGAAGTGCGAGCGCATGTCGAGCAGATCGACGCCTCGCTGGTTCCCGAACCGGTGTACGGCCAAGTCCCGGCGATAGCGGGCGGCGAACGGGGCGTCCTCGATCTGCTCGCGGCGGACCGCTCCGGGCGGCTGGCCGTGCTCGAGTTGAAAGCCTCCGAGGACATTCACCTGCCGCTCCAGGCGCTCGACTACTGGATGCGTGTTTCGTGGCACCTGGAGCGCGGCGAATTCGGAGAGCGCGGGTACTTCCCGGGCGTCGCGCTGAGCCGCGAGTGGCCGCGCCTGCTGCTGATTGCACCCTCGCTGGCCTTCCACCCCAAGACCGAGGTCCTTCTGCGCTATTTCGCGCCGGCGATCGATGTGGAGCGGATCGGTCTGGGAGTAGAATGGCGACAGGGGCCCAGCGTGATGTTTCGGATCCCCGGCGCCCAGCGCCCGCTGTGAAGGCCTCGGAAAGCGAAACATGGCCACCGAGATCTACAGACAGGTCAGGACTGCCTTCCGGAATTTGAAGCCGCGGGAGGTGCGCGAGCTCGCCGAGCGGCCGCTTGCGGTCGGGCTGATCGCCTCCAGCCACCAACGGTATGCCGAAATGGAGAACGCGCTGGCGCCGCCGGGCGCCTCACACGCCCGGCGCCTGGAACTGGCTCGAGTGCTGGATCGCGCGGACGGTCCCGGCGCGTTCGAGCAATTCGATCTTCTGCTCTGTGAGGAGGAGCTGCTCCGCCCGCCGGGGGCATTCTGCTTCTACTCTTCGGATCCGCGGCGCACGGTCCGCGAGGTGCTAGCGGCCCGCGAAGACCTGGAGCTGGCGCTGGCGCGCAATCTCGATCCTTTCCGCAGGCCGGTGATCGCGAAGATCATTCGAAGAATCGCCAAGGAGAATGCTGCATTCTCCTTGCTTACGGCCCTGCCGGACGTCATTCCCAGCCTGGCAGAGCTGCCGTGGGCGGTGGGCGAGTTCGCCTCCGACACCGCTTTCCTCACCATGAACCAGGTGCGGATGGCCTTTCTGATCGCGGCGGCCAGCGACCGGGAAGTGGGCTACCGGGAGCAGCGGCCACAGATTGCCGCCATTGTGGGCGGCGCAGTCGGCTGGCGCGCGCTGGCGCGGGAACTGGCGGGCAAAATCCCCTTCGGCGGCGGCCTGATCCCCAAGGCGGCCATCGCATACGCCGGCACCTACACCGTGGGGGTCGGTCTGGAACGGTTCTACCGCATCGGCCGCGGGCTCACGCGCCAGGAACGGCGCGAGATCTATGAGCGGGCTCTCGAGCGCGGCAGGGAGGTCGTCCGGGCGCTGCTGGAAATTCGGCGGAGTGTGCATGAGCGGGAGGGCTGAGATGTCTCGCTGCCGGCGAAATGTCGTTCTCAGCTTGAGTTTCATTGCGCTTTGTTCCTCTCAGCTTGCAGGACAAGAGGATTCCGGCTGGCGCATTTCGCCCGAAAACATCAACATCCAGGTGGGGGAAGATCGTCCCTTGCAGTTGCTCGACGACTTGGCACAGGAACTCCACGACGCAAAGTGGTCCGTCGACGATCCCAATCGGGCCGAAATTCGGGAAGAAGACGGTCGCGCGGTGGTGCACGCGAAAGCAGCCGGGTCGGTGCGAGTGAGCGCAGCCTTGGGCGGGGAAACGAGGTTTCGAGAAATCAAGATCTGGTCCCCAGACCGGCCGCTGCCGCCCGGGACGACGAACTGGGGAACGCATCCCATCGGCCGTGAGATTGGGGACATACCCGCCGTTCCCACCGCTGACGGACCGAACGTGTTTTCCTTGGAGCAGACCGCGAGCGGCAGCACCTACCTGCGAGCGGTTAGAAATGATGGCATCCAGGTCTGGACCTGGCTCATGCCGGAAAACACCCACGATGTGGAGTTGGTCTGTGGCGACTGGCTGGGAGGTGCATTGATCAGCGCCAACCACGGCAACTCGTACACCCTATACACCGTCGGCGGGGACGGCAAGTTGCGCTGGCAGCATACATTGGATGGCGTTCGCAAGGGACACGCTTACAATCTCAAGCACCTAGTCCACGTGCTCAGCCAGTGTCGAGAGGGCCTGGTCACCAAAGTGACCGGTATCGACGAAGTGACAGGGGCACAGAAGTTCGACCTCACACTTCCGGCGTCTCATGAAGAACTGATTCATGTGCAGAAGGTGGGGGTGAAGATTCTGTGCGCGTCGAAGGCCAGTTCCTTTCCCGTACGCACCATCGCCAGCCGGCTGTTCGTGAATATCGATGGATTCGCTTATGTTGCGTTCACTCAGCAGGAGTGGGCGCTGAGAACCGCGAAGTGTACCCCAGGATCGGCGATTGAACCACGCGCTGTGACCTTCGAGCGCGACGAACGGGTTGTGCTCTGGCAGATTCATCCCGACGGAACGTATCGCAGCACCATCGTTGAGGAGTCAAAAAGCAGCCGCCCGCTCTCCGAGCCCGTGAGCGTCGCTTCTCCCACCGGCGCCATCATTCCGGACGGGTTGGACGGCGTACTCCTTTCAATCCGCTGGTCGCACGATGCCATAGTGGAAGATGCGCATGGTTCACCCGATGGGGTTGTTTACCGCGTGGATCAGAATGGCACGGTCGTATACAAGTTTCCGCTGCCGAAATATGGCGGCCCGCTGCATGACGAAATGGTGCTCGGGGAAAACGACCGCGGCTTTGCGACCCGCGGCGGCATTCTGATCGCTTTCAACGTCCGCGATGGAAAAGAAATCTGGCGCTGGGACTCAAACACACCGGAAATAGAGGTCTTCGCGGCCCTCGCGAACGGTGGCTGCGTGGTCCAGACACCGACTGGATTGGTGGAGGTGGAAAACGCTACTGAGTCGAAAGAGATCTTCACAGGCAAGGCCATGATGGGCTGGCAGGGCCAAATGTACCGCAAGCACAACTGATCTTCCAAGGATTGGCCGGGCCATCTGTTCGCTTTCCAGCCTGGCGATCACCCACTTCGCCAAGTGCTCCGCTTTGCAGAAGTAGCGCGCCGGCGCGGATTTGTGGTCAACTGTTTTCATGAACGGCCACCCGTTGCTTTCCATGCTGGTTCTGGCGTCTGCCGTTGCGCCCGCACAGCGGCTGGTCGAGGGGAACGCCTCGAGCCCGGTCCGGGTGCTGATCTACGAGGATTTGCAGTGCCCGGATTGCGCCGACTTCCGGAGGATGCTCGACGAGAAGCTGCTGCCCAAGTACGGCGGCAAGGTGGCCTTCGAACACCGCGATTTCCCGCTGGCCAAGCACGCCTGGGCGCGCAAGTCCGCCATTGCGGCGCGCTTCTTCCAGGAGACCAGCGCGGAGCTGGCGGTGAAGTATCGCAGGCACACGCTAGCGAGCATCCAGGCGACCACGCCGGCCAATTTCAACGAGCGGCTGGCGGAATTCGCCAAGAGCAACGGGGCCGACCCGGGGGCGGCGGTCGCGGCGCTCGAGGACCCGCGGTACGCGGCGGCCGTCGAGAAGGATTTCCAGGAGGGCGTGGCGCGCGGGGTGGCGCACACGCCCACGGCGTTCGTCAATGGCGTGGCGTTCGTCGAGACTTTCACGTTCGAGGAGATCTCGAAGGCCATCGACTCGGCGCTCGCCGAAAGCAGGCCATGAGACCGGTCGCCATCGTCACTGGCGCCAGCCGCGGTATCGGCCGTGGAGTCGCCCTAGAGTTGGCGCGCACCCATTCCCTCATCGCCACCTACCGAGAGCGGCGCGACGCGGCCGAGTCCCTGCGCGCCGAGACCGGCTGCGAGATTTTTCAGTGCGACGTGAGCTCGGGCGCGGACCGGGAAGGCTTGATCGCCTTCGCGCGCGAGCGCTTCGGCCAACTCGACCTGCTCGTCAACAACGCGGGCATGGCGCCGCGCGTGCGGCGCGATATTCTCGAGGCCACCGAAGAGAGCTTCGACGAGCTGATCTCAACCAACCTGAAAGGTCCGTATTTCCTTACGCAACTGGCGGCGCGCTGGATGGCGGAGCGAGGCGCGGGCCGCATCGTCTTCGTCACTTCGCTTTCCGCGTACGCCGCCTCGGTGAACCGGGGCGAGTACTGCATCTCCAAGGCGGGTTTGAGCATGGCGGCGGCGCTGTGGGCGACCCGGCTGGCCGCCTGCGGCGTGAAGGTGTTCGAGATTCGCCCGGGGATCGTCCGCACCGACATGATCGCGGCGGTCGAGGAGACCTACGAAGAGCGGATCGCCGGCGGGCTGCTGCCGCAGGGGAGGATGGGTGAGGCCAGAGACGTCGCGCTGGCGGTCCGCGCCATCGCCGATGGCCTGCTGGATTACTCGACCGGCCAGGTGCTCAACGTCGACGGGGGATTCCACCTGCGCAGCCTGTAGCCACATGATATAAGTAGGGGTTGTCTTCACCCCTTGAGTCTTTCTCGACGAAGGTGTTTTACGGCTGGTGGGTGGTGGCCGCGGCCTTCGTCACCTTCGGCCTTTCGGTCGGGCTGCCCTACTACAACGTTCCGTTCTTCTACGACTACTTTGAAGCGGCGTACCACTGGCGGCGCGTGGACATCACGCGCGGGTTCTTCTACGCGACGCTGCTCACGCTCTGGGTGGGTCCGGTCCTGATTCCCCGTTTCAGTCCCCGCAAACTGATCCTGGCGGGTACCGCGCTGACCTGCACCGCATTCCTGTGGTGGGGAATTATGGGCCCGAGCATTTGGGTTTACTGGGGCATCTGGGTCATCTACGCGACGGGCTACTTCCTGTCCGGTCCGATCCCGCACCAGATCATCATCTCGAACTGGTTCCGGAAGAATCGCGGCAAGGCGATGGGGGTGCTGTACGTCGGTATCGGCGTGGTGGGGTCGCTAGGCGCCAGGCTGGTGAGGCCGCTCACCGAGTCGCTGGACTTCCACAAGGCGCTCATGGTTCTGGGCGGCCTGGTCCTGCTGGCGTGGCCGCTGGCTCTCCTGGTGCTACGCGACCGGCCGGCCGAAAAGGGCCTCTATCCGGACGGGGCCGCGACGCCGCCCGCGGAGATTTCCGCCCAGCCGTGCAGCTATCGCTACCTGACCAGCAGGTATTCGTTCTGGCTGCTGGTCGTCGGCAGCATGTGCTCGATCGGCTCGATTGGCGCGGTGAATTTCCTGATGAAGTTCGTCTTCAAGGGGAACATGGACCCGCATCTGGGCAACGCACAGGGAGTGCTCGATTCGACCTGGGAATTCGCCCAGGCGGCCATCCTGCTTTCGAGCATCGGAGGGCGGCTGCTCATCGGCGGCCTCTCGGACCAGTTCGCGAAGAAATGGGTGATGACGGTAAGCTACTTTCTTTCCGCCATCACGATTCCCCTGCTGCTCGCGGTCCACCCGCCGGCGCATCCGTGGTTGTTTGCGATCCTGTTCGGCTTCGCCATGGGGGCCGACTACATGCTGATCCCGCTGATGGCGGCCGAACAGTTCGGAGTGAACTCGCTGCCGCGCGCGATGGCCATCATCCTGCCCGCGAATACGATCAGCCAGACGGGATTCCCGGTGCTCACGTCGCTCCTCCAGGAGCATTTCCGGAGCTACACCACGCCGATGTACATCGTATTCATGGTGGGCATCCTGAGCGGTGTGTCGATCGCGTTGCTGCCGAGGAAAGAGAAGGATTAACCCGGGCCGACGTGGACGTCGGCCCGCGGACCTGGAGGTCCGCCCTACGGGGTTAAGATCTCGTCCACGAATCGAGCGGGTCTTCCTTGAGCGGGGCAACTCGCGGCAGAACCAAGTTGAGGGCCAGCAGCACGACAGCTCCGGCGATGGCGGGCGTGAAGCCGCGCATGACGAAGCCGGGTACCACCAGGGCCGACATCCGAAAAAGCAGCGTGTCCACGATCAACAGAAAGAGCGATGAGAGGACCAGGCTGATCGCCCCGCTGGCCTGTTTGAGCAAGGCGCCCAGGCCGGCGCTGATCAGTCCGACGACGCCGGTGGCGACCAGCGCGGACTCGAATTCGAGGATTTGGCACCCCGGGACCAGGCTGGCCACCGCGAGCAGGCTTAGAACGCTCGAGACCCAATTCACGATCAAGTAGACCATGGCATCTCCCGATCCCACGGTGGTTGGGAGCACGTTCCGTGCCAATTCCGTTTTATTGATAGGAAACGACTTCGGGGCCGCGCAGCGCTCTGGGCAAATCATTCTTACTTGGCGCGGATGACGTTTCTACCGCTTAAAAGCGGTGCTGGCGCCGTTGGGGAGATCGACGTAGTGGATGACGCGCCAGTTGCCGTCGAGCGCGCCGATGTAGCGGGCGTCGTTGCGGTCCGTGCCCAGCAGGATCACAAAATACCGGCGTTGCGGGTACCACAGGGCGCGGCATTGCAGCTCGCCGCCTTTCTCCCGCCAGCGGTCCCCGGCCGGTGGGCCGAGCTTGCGAACGACCGCGAAGTAATCGTCGTTGCGGGAGAGGGCCAGAGAATCCTGGTCGGTCGCGGTGAAGTTCACCGCCCTCGGCGGCCGATGCGGAAAACGAAGGCCAGCAGGCGGGCGATGCGCGATTCGGCCGGGCTCTTGCCGCGGGCGCCGGGCGCCGGAGTGCGCGGGAGGGCGCTTGGCGCGGCGGGCATCTCGATCACGCGCCGCTCGTGCGGCCACACCGCGCCCGCCTTGTATTCCAGTTCCTTGTTCAGGCCGACGATCATCATCGGCTCGTCGATGCTGGAGACGTCCCCTAGGAGCCGGCGGGGAATCCAGACCTCGAGATCGCTCTTGGCGTTCACGACCAGGATCTCCGACCAGGTCGTCTTGCGCAGCCGCCACTCGTTGTGCTCGACGTTCAGGATGGGGGGGAAGAAGGAGAAGGTGCGCCGCTCCATTTGCTCCAGGAAGGGCGGGATGGGCGGCGCGGACATCGACGGCTAATATGTTAGCGCAGGCGGACTACGATGGCTTGCGGTTCCGAGTCGATCTCCGCGCCAGTGAATAAGAGCTTCATCGCGGGCGTCGTGATCGAGATCCTGTCGCCGGCCCGCTTGACCTCCGGCGGGGCTTCCAGCCCGGTCACGGTCCATTTCCGCACGCCGTCAAAGAGCGGGTGCGCTCCCGCCGCGGTGGTCAGCGAGCTGTGATTGAGGATCTCCAGGGAGCCGGCGTCGTTCCCGAGTTGGAGCATGCGCTTGTGCAGGATTTCCCGCTCCGAGAGACGCTCGACGTTGATTGGGTCGAAGCTTCTGAGGAGCAGCGGCTTGCCATCCGCCGCCTGGACCACGATCCGCCAGCCCGGCTGTGTCTCGAACATGCGGCGCAGCTCCGCGCGCCGTTGTCTGAGCGCGTCCACATCGGCCTGTGGCTGCCGGCGGGCCGTCTGGCGCTCCTCATCGGTAAGACCGCAGTTCGCGCCGCGAGGCTCGGGCAGCAGCTCATCGAGAGAGCGTTCCACCTTGAGCTTCCAGCCGGGCACCGCCCGATCCAGGAGTCTGGCCAGCGCTTCCCCCGAGAGGTACCCACGCTGGCGGACCTCAGTGGGTCCAAAATCGCGGAACCGCAGCTCCTTGCGGCCCGCGGCGAGCCCCTCGACGTACTGGGCCAATCCCTCGTTCAGTTCGGTGCCGCGCTCGTAGGCGACGGCGTCGGCGGGCAGCCGCGCGAACCGCTCCCGCCGTATCTCGAGTGCGCGGCCGGCCCAGCAGGCGGGATCTCCGGCGAGCGCCCGGCGGAGGGCCTCCATCTCCAACCGGGAAAGAGCAAGGCCCTCGACATCCTCGACCGGATAAGTGAACAGGGTGGCTTCATTGGCCGCCCAGGAAGGATGTTGCTGCCGCTGGAATACGTGAAAACACTCGTGAACCAGGACGGCGGCTTGATCCCGGCCCGCAGCGCTGACAGTGAGGGTAGCCGTGGTTACCCCGCCGATGCCGGTGGAGGTGTTGGCGAGCATCGCAGGATGCCGCCCGGCGAACACCTGAAACCCCGGGTGGCCTTCGAGTGGCTGAAACTCCTTGGGGGGCGCGGGGTGGCGGTACAAGTATGTGTTGGAGCCATCGTAGAGGGCTAGCGGGATCTGGCGCGGTTCAAACCCCGGCCAGAGTGGTTGGGCGGCGATCCGGTCGAATTCCTCGAGGAGGCCGAACACCGGCGTCTGGCCGGCCGCCCTCAGGCTGGCGAAAAGCAGAAGCGCCGCGGCGATTCTGGTGGGCATCAGTCCAACTCCAGTGTCTCCAGAATACTCTCGGCGTCGGCCCGCCGCACGACCACTTCCCGTTTCATCTGCCCCGGGTCCGGGCGTTCGTCGAACGCCTGGAACAGCGCCATCTTGGCGATGGCGTAGAGCTCGGCCGCGTGGAGCACGTGGTGCGCGTCCTCCCAGGCCTCGATGGCCGAGGCGGCCAGGAAAACCGAGACCGGGAAGGAGGTCTTGCGGTCCGACGAAACTGCGAAGACGAACTGGGCGCCCTGCTCCGAGTCGCGTTCAGCCGCCCGCCAGCCCTCGTAATAGTAGACATAGACGTAGCCGCTCCGCGCCGAGTAGGTTTTCTGGCGGCGGACCAGCGGGGCGCCCTTGAGCGGGGGCAGTTTCTTCGCACCCAGTTTGCGGAGCCACTCCAGCATGGTTCGACCGGATTCTAGCACGGGCATGTGGCTTGTGGCTTGTGGCCTGTGGGTCCGGCGACCGTGCTATGCGCTGCGCGCCGGCGGCTACAGCCGGTGCACGGCTGTTGGATCTACAGGCCACAGGCCACAAGCTACAAGCCGCGCCGCAGGCACGTCATAGAAGCGCGCTCACGATCCGATTTGCGAGGAAGGCTCCACCCCAGGCGAGCGCGGTCATGTAGGCGAACTGCACCAGCGGCCACTTCCAGCTTCCGGTTTCGCGGCGCACCACGGCGATCGTGGACATACATTGCATCGCGAAGGCGAAGAAGACGAGCAGCGCTACGGCGCCGCCCGGCGTGAGATCGCGCCGCAGGGCGGCCTGAAGGCCGCGGGACTTGGCGTCCGGCTCCATCCCGTAGATCGTGCCCAGCGTGCCGACAATCACTTCGCGGGCGGCCAGCGATGTGATCAGGCCAACGCCGATCTTCCAGTTGAAGCCCAGCGGGCGGATGACCGGCTCGACAGTGCGGCCGAGCGTGCCGGCCAGGCTGCGCTCGATGGGGGGAACCTTGCCGCCGGACAGCGGCAGGTGGGCTACGATCCAAAGCACCACCGCCATGGCCAGAATGATGGTGCCGGCGCGGCGCAAGAAGATCTTCGCGCGGTCCAGCAGCCGCAGGCCGAGCGATTCCAGAGTGGGCCGGCGGTAGGGCGGCATCTCCAGCACGAATGGCGCGCGCTCGCTCTTCAGAATCGAGGACTTGAGGACGCGGGCGGTGGTGAAGGCGGCCAGGAATCCGAGCAGGTACAGGCCGAGCATGGCGGCGGCGCGCGTGCCCAGCAGCGGGCCGAGCACGGGACGCTCCGGCAGGAACGCCGCGATGATGAGGGTGTAGACGGGCAGGCGGGCCGCGCAGGTCATGAAGGGCGCTATCAGAATCGTGGCGATGCGGTCGCGCTTGTTCTCGATGGTGCGCGTCGCGAGCACCGCCGGAACCGCGCAGGCGTATGCCGAAAGCAGCGGGATGAACGACTTGCCTTGCAGGCCCACCCGGGCCATGGTGCGGTCGGCGATCAAGGCGGCCCGCGCCAGGTAGCCGGAGTCCTCCAGGATCCCGATGAACAGGAACAACAGAAGAATCTGTGGCAGGAACACCAGCACCGAGCCGACGCCGGTCCAGATGCCGTCGACAACCAGGGAGCGCGCCCAGGTGTTGGGCACGAGGCTGCCGACCCAGGCGCCGGACCAAGCGATCAGCGATTGCACGCTGTTCATGAGCGGCCGCGCCCAGGAGAAGATCGACTGGAACACAACCACCACGATCAGGCCGAAGATGACCGGACCCCAGATCGCGTGCAGAAGCATGGAGTCGAGCCGCCTGGTCCAGAGCGGAGGCGCCGGAGGCTGATAGGAGGCGTGCCGCCCGAGGCGCGCGGCCCAGGCGTGGCATCGAGGAACGTCCTGAAGCGCCGGCAGCTCAGCGGGCGAGGGCGTGGCGCCGCACTCGGTGAGGAATCTCCAGACCGGCTCGAGCCCTTCGTCCCGCGTGGCGCTGGCCAGCACAACGGGCGCGCCCAGTTGTTTGGTGAGCGCCTCGGCATCGACCTCGCCGCCGCGGTTGCGGAGGTCGTCGGCCATGTTCAGGACGATCATGGCCGGCAGTCCCAGCGCCAGGATGGGCGCGGCCAGCATGAGGTGGCGGCCGAGGTTGGTCGAGTCCAGGATCAGGAGGACGGCGTCAGGACGGGGGAAGCCAGGCATTCTGCCCGCCAGCACGTCGTGGGCGACCCGCTCGTCTTCCGAGCGGGGTGAGAGGCTGTAGATGCCGGGCAAGTCGACCAGCGTGACTTCGTGGCCGTCGTCGAGGCGGGCGCGGCCCAGCCGCTTCTCGACCGTGACGCCGGGGTAGTTGGCGACTTTCTGGCGCAGCCCAGTGAGACGGTTGAATACGGTGGATTTTCCGGAGTTCGGGGGGCCGACGATGGCGACCATGCGCGGCCGGTCACGGTCTGCGGTGGGCGGCGGCGGGAGCGCGTCAGCCAGAGCGCACTGATCGCAACCGCTCATGCTAGTCCGCGGCGGCGGAAGCGGCGGGACGGAGTTTGAGGCACGCCGCAGTGTCGCGCCGCAGGGCGATCTCCGCGCCGTCCACCTGGAACACGCGGGGGTCCCCTCCGGGAGCGCTCAAGGCGGCGACGATCGGGCTGCCTGGAACGAAGCCGAGTTCCATCAGGCGTCTGGAAACGTCCTCGGGCAGGTCGAGGTGGTCGAGGATGCCCTGTTCGCCCTGGCGCAGTTCCATGAGGCTGGCGGGCGCACGGCGTCTCCTGACACTCGGTTGCATCAAGACACAGTATCGAACGCTGAGCGGCAGCGTGTCAAGGCGGTCAGTGCAAGACAGTTGCAGCTAAGGTCTGGCCCCCGGCCGAAGACCGTCTACTGTATAATTCTCAGGGTTCCGGAGAAAGGCGCCGCATGGAAATGTCACCCCCTCTGGCAGCCCCGCGAACAGGGCTTGCCGTCTGGTCGCTGGTTCTTGGTTGCCTTGGCTTTTTCTCGCTCGGCGTCCTTGGACTGGTTGGAGTGGCCCTGGGGCATGTAGCCCTGAACCGAATTCGACGGGCCCCTTTGGTCCACGGCGGAGAGGGTCTGGCGGTCGCAGGGATCTCGGTGGGCTGGGCCTCTTTTCTGGTATCGTTCTCAGTTCTCTCGAGGATCATGGTTCCCCCGCTTGCCAGGGTGCGCACGCATGAGTATGAGCTGAGTGCGATAAGCCAGATTTCGACCCTCCATACGGCGGAGACCCAGTACTACTCGCAATTCGGGAGGTTCGCGAGCAACCTGGGAGAGCTGGGGCCGGCGGCGGCCGACCTGATTCCGGCCGATCTCGCAAGGGGCGTCAAGGGCGGTTACAGGTTTGCGCTGACCGGCAGTCCCACCGGTTACACGATCCAGGCCCGCCCCGTGTCATACCCGGACAGGGGCCGGCGCACTTTCTTTTCGGATCAGACAATGATCATTCGGGAGAGCTGGGACCCTGTACCCGCCAGCATCCAAAGTCCGGAGATCCGGTGACTAGCAGCTAAGGTCTGGCTGCTTGCCCGGGGCGGTTTCTGGTACAATTCTCCGCGATGCTTGCGGGGCCGCCAAAGCAATCCTATTCGCGGAAAGAGGCGCAGCGGGTCGTGGGTATCTCCGAGCGACAGCTTCGGAGCTGGGAGAAGCAGGAACTGGTTCCGCGTCTGGAGCAGTTTGCGTTTTCCGATCTGATCGCGCTGCGCTCGCTCCAGAAACTGCGCCAGAACCGCGTGCCGGCGGGGCGCATCCGGCGGGCGGTGCGGGCGCTGCGCGAGAAACTCGACGGAGTGGCGGATCCCCTCAAGGAATTAAAGATCGTCTGCGAGGGCAAGGAAATCGCGGTGCTGCTGGAGGGGCAGAAGATGGAGGCGGTGTCGGGGCAGCTTCTGCTGGATTTCGATCGCGCGGAGTTGAAGAGTCTGCTGGAGTTCCCCGGGGAGCGGGTGCCGGCGTCGCGGGCTGCGCGGCAGCGGGAGGCCGAAGCCTGGTTCGAGAAGGGGCTGGAGCTGGAGCAGACCGGCGCGCCGCTTCCGGAGATCATCGAGGCGTACGAGCGCTCGCTCGAACTCGACCCGCACTCGGCCGGGGCGATGGTGAACCTGGGGACGATCCACTATCACCTGCGCAAGTGGGACGCGGCGGAACGCTGCTACCGCCAGGCGCTGGAGGTCGATAGCGACTACGCGCTGGCGCACTTCAACCTGGGCAACCTCTTCGACGAGACCGGCAACCGGCCGCGCGCGCTTTCGCACTACCAAGCGGCGCTGCGGGCGAACCCCAACTACGCCGATGCCCACTACAACGCCGCGCTGATCTACCAGAGCCAGGGAGAACCGATGCGGGCGGTGCGCCACTGGAAGGCGTACCTCAAGCTCGATCCGGCCAGCACCTGGGCGTCCATCGCCCGGCGCGAGTTGGACAAGCTGTGTAGAGCGGCCGTGGTGGGCGGCTCCAAGACCGGGGAAGACTCCAGCGTGAGGAGTGTATCCTAGGAATTGACGAATTACGATTGTGGCATTGACGATTGAATCGTCAATGAGGCAATCATCAATCGTCAATGGATTGGGGGGTTCCTTGGGCCACTTGAAGTTGGCATTCCGCAGTTTCTTTTGCATTCTGTCCCGCGGTGCGCTGTCCGACGAGCTGAGGGCGGCGCTGGGGCTGAAGGAGCCGCCGCCGCCGGCGGCCGATCATGTCGACGGGGCCGTCGAAATCGTGTCCTTCCTTCAGCGCGACTCGCGGCTCGTGGATTTCCTGATGGAGGACATCTCGGCCTACGACGACGAGCAGGTGGGCGCGGCGGTGCGCGCGCTGCATGACCAATGCCGCGACTCGTTGAAGCGTTACTTCGATCTGGCTCCGGTGATCGACGGCGTGGAAGGCACGTTCACCAGCCTCGGCGGGACGCCGGTGGCGCAGAATCCGGCGCTGGTGAAGTTCCTGGGCAACGTGCCCGCGGGAGTGCCGCAAGGCGGCCTGCTGCGGCACAAAGGATGGTTCGCGAAAAAAGTGGATCTTCCGATTCCGGCGCACGGAGCGGCCATAGTGGCGCCGGCCGAAATCGAGATTGAGTGAGGGGACCGTGCAACCACAGTATGTCATTGGGATCGACTTAGGGACGACGAACTCCGCGCTGGCGTTCGCCTCGCTGGCCTCCATCGAGGACCCGCACCGGTTGCCGGTCGCGAGCCTGTTCCCCATCCCGCAGGTGACCAACCCCGGGGAGGTCCGCGAGGAGCCGCTGCTGCCTTCGTTCCTGTACCTGCCCGGGGCGGTGGATTTCCCGGCAGGGGCGCTGGCGCTGCCCTGGGAGGCCGGCCCGAGCTACGTGGTGGGGTACCTGGCACAGAAGCGTGGGATCGAGAATCCGGGCCGGCTGGTGGCGTCGGCGAAGTCCTGGCTGAGCCACGCCGGCGTCGACCGGACGGCATCGCTGCTCCCGGTGAACGCGCCCGAGGGCGTGCGGAAGGTCTCCCCCGTCGAAGCGTCCCGCAGCTACCTGGAGCACCTGCGGCGCGCCTGGACCGAGAAGAACCCCGAGGCGCCGTTCGAAGAGCAGCAGGTATTCCTGACCGTCCCGGCGTCCTTCGACGCGGTGGCGCGCGAGCTGACCGAGCGCGCGGCGGAGCAGGCGGGCTACCGAGACGTCGTCCTGATCGAGGAGCCGCAAGCGGCGTTCTACGCCTGGATCGAGCGACACCCGGACTGGCGCGAGCGCGTCGCGGTCGGCGACCTCATCCTGGTGATCGACATCGGCGGGGGCACCACCGATTTCACGTTGATCACGGTGACCGAGCGGGCGGGAGAGCTGGAACTGGAGCGCGTCGCGGTCGGCGAGCACATCCTGCTGGGCGGCGACAACATCGACCTGGCGCTGGCGCGCTTTGTCGAGCAGCAACTCGCTGGTAAGAACGTCAAGCTCGACACACTGCAACTGCATGCGTTGTGGCAGAACTGCCGGGTGGGCAAGGAAAAGCTGCTGGAGGAAGACGCGGATCTCAAGGACACGCCGGTCACCATCCTGGGCAAGGGGACGGGCCTGGTCGGGGGCACGATCAAAGCCAAATTGCAGCGCGCGGATGTCGAGCGCATTCTGCTGGACGGGTTCTTCCCGAACTGCTCGAGCCAGGACCTGCCGCAGCGCGGGCGGCGCGCCGGGTTGCAGGAACTGGGGCTTCCGTACGCAGCCGACGCCGCCGTCACGCGCCACCTGGCGCGGTTCCTGCGGCAGCACGCAGCGGCGGCGCAGAGCGCGGCGGTGCGGCGCGGGCCGAGCGGGCTGGCGTGCCCGACGCACGTGTTGTTCAACGGCGGAGTGCTCAGGGCCGGGTTGATCCGGGAGCGGCTGCGAGCGGTGCTGAATGGCTGGCTGGCGGAGGAGGGGTTCCCGGCGGTGGTTGCGCTGACAGGCGAGGACCTGATGCACGCGGTGGCGCGCGGGGCGGCCTACTACGGACTGGCGCGGCGCGGCCGCGGGGTGCGCATCCGCGGC
>Ga0187850_10000784_pt1 | contig 39368 bp, 31 predicted proteins | sample June2016WEW_4_15_FD_132436 | JGI IMG/M metagenome (GOLD analysis project Ga0187850, IMG submission 132436) | Peatland microbial communities from SPRUCE experiment site at the Marcell Experimental Forest, Minnesota, USA - June2016WEW_4_150 | ecosystem: Environmental > Terrestrial > Soil >...
TAGATCTTGACCCCGTGAGTTGCGAGATTACCTATGGGCTCGAGCGCATCGGCACATTCATCGCCGAAGTCGACAGCATCTACGATCTCGTCTGGACCGATGGGCTGAGCTATCGAGATGTACGCCATCGCGAAGAGGTTGAGTTTTCCAAGTACAATTTCGAAGCCGCGGGCGTTCCCATGCTCTTTGGACTCTTCCAGTCATACGAAGAGGAATGCAAACGGCTTCTGGCTCTTGACCTGGTGTTGCCTGCCTATGATTACTGCCTGAAATGCTCCCACACTTTCAATCTGCTCGATTCCCGCGCGGCGATCAGCGCGACGGAACGTGTCGGTTTGATTGCCCGGGTGAGGCAACTCGCCTGCGAAGTGGCCCGCCGTTATGTCGCGGGTCGTCGGGATGATGTGGCTCCCATGATTCAAAACCCAGATGCCGGTGGATCTGTTGATTCGGCAGGGCGACCCTGAGACTTCCCTATGGAAAATGCGGAACTGGTTGTCGAACTCGGAACTGAAGAACTACCGGCCTCATTGATCGAGGGCGCCGCGCAGCAGTTGGCACAGCAATTGGTGGCGGGTCTGCGGGCCGAGCGTCTTCCGGGGTCCGTGAGTGCCGTGTGGTACACACCGCGCCGCATCATCGTCGCGTTGGACAACGTGCCCGCGCGTCAGGATGACCTATCGGAGACGATCATGGGGCCTCCGCGCCGCGTGGCGTTTGATTCCGAAGGCAACCCGACTAGGGCCGCGTCCGCTTTTGCGGAAAAGAACGGAATGGCACTCTCCAAAACGAAAGTCATCGAGACTCCCAAAGGCGAATACCTGTCCGTCGTGCGCAAGCATAAAGGAGAAAAGACAGACAAAGTACTGGAACGTGTCATTCCAGCCGCGCTCCAGAAACTTCAGTTCCCGAAGACCATGTATTGGAGTCCAGACAAGTTTCGTTTTGCCAGGCCGCTGCGTTGGATCGTAGCCATATACGCCGGCAAGGTCGTCAAGTTTAAGGTCGCCGATATCGTTTCTTCCCGCTACACATCGGGGCACCGCTTCCTGGGGAAATCCAGAATCCCGGTCACGAGCTTGTCGTCGTTACGCGAGGCGCTGCGCGATAACGGTGTGATCGTCGATCAGGCAGAACGCAAGGAAAAAATCGTTGCGGCCCTGGCCAATGCCGCAGCAGCCGCGGGCGGACGCCTGCTCACGGATGACGATCTGTTGGAAACGGTCGTCAATCTCAACGAGAACCCCTCGGTGGTATGCGGCGCTTTTGACCGAAGGTTTCTGGAGCTTCCCGACGAGATCCTGGTTACCGTCATGAGGGAGCATCAGAAGTATTTTTCGGTTCTCAACGAGGACGGGCGACTGCTTCCGGTTTTTCTCGCGGTAATCAATCTGCCGGCGGATCCTGGTGGGAAAATCAGGGCAGGGCATGAGCGTGTTCTGCGCGCGCGCTTTGCGGACGCGGAGTTTTTTTGGAACACGGATCGCAAGATACCCATCGGCGACCGCGAAGCCTCGCTTCGGACTGTCCTATTTCAACAAAAGCTCGGTTCGTATTTCGACAAGACTCAGCGTGTGGTGGCAATCCTGCCGCCCATAGCCGCCGCGGCGGGATGCACGGGTGAACCTCAGGAACTTGAAGCGGCCGCTCACCTGCTCAAGTGCGATCTCGTGACGGAGATGGTCAAGGAGTTCACGGACCTGCAAGGGATCGTGGGCGGGTTGTATGCGCGAGCCGAGGGGTATCCCGAAAAGATCTGGCGTTCCGTATATGAGCAGTATATGCCGAAGAGTTCGGGATCTCCGTCGCCCTCAACGCTTGCCGGCGCCGTGCTCGCTCTATCAGACAAGCTGGATACGATTTGCGGCTGCTTCTCGGCCGGCCTGATTCCATCCGGTTCCAGAGACCCGTTCGCCGTACGCCGACAGGGTAACGGCGTGCTGAAGATCATGCTTGATCATCGCATCAGCGCTTCGCTCCGGCAACTGATATCCTGGAGCCTGCAGGCGCTGGGCAAGCATGAAGGCGAGACCCAGGCAGAACTCCTGCGGTTCTTCGAAGGGCGACTTCGATTTCTCTTCGAGGAGATGAGTTTGGCTTATGATTGCGTCAACGCCGCGCTGGCCGTCGGATTTGATGATCCGGTGGATGCGCTGGAGCGCGTGCGTGCGTTACAGGAAATGCGCCAAGAACCCGACTTTCTGGCTCTTGCATCGAGTTTTAAGCGAGTCATGAACATCCTTGCCCAGTCTGGTACGCCTCCGGGCAGCCCCAATGTTGCGCTGATGAGCGATAATGCGGAGATCGGGCTGTGGGGAAAATATCGGGAAATTCTTCCCGGTGTGGAGGCCGCCGGGAAGAGCCGCCAGTATCTAGAGGCCTTGCGCCTCATGGCTTCTCTGCGCGGCGATGTCGATGACTTTTTTGAACAGGTTCTCGTGATGTCTGAGAATCGAGCCGTTCGCGAGAATCGTCTCTCACTTCTTGGAGAATTGTCCCGACTTTTTCTACGTGTGGCGGACATTTCGCAAATTGTTTTGGAAAAGACCGGTTGAATGGATTCATAAACCAGGATTGCGCATTCAGCGCGCCGTCCGTGCAGAGGAACATGAACATGATCTCAAAGGGAATCAAGATTGAGCCCGCGCGTGGCAGATTGGGCGTGGTGTTACCCGGAATGGGCGCTGTTACTTCCACTTTTATCGCTGGTGTCGAGGCGGTCAAGAAGGGGCTTGCCAAGCCGATCGGATCGATGACCCAGATGGGCACGATTCGCCTCGGCAAACGAACGGAACACCGTGTTCCTGCCATCAAAAAGTTCGTACCGCTCGCATCTCTGGATCAGCTGGTGTTTGGCGGATGGGACATCTTCACGGCGGACGTATATCACGCCGGCCTGAACGCCGGGGTGTTGGAACGCAGTTTGCTCGACTCCGTCAAGCCTGCCTTGCAGAAGATTCGTCCCTGGCCCGCCGCTTTCGATCGGAATTATGTGAAACGCCTGGACGGGCCGAATGTCAAGAAGGCGCCAAACAAGATGGTGCTGGCAGAACAGGTCCAGGAAGACATTCTCAATTTCAAGAAAAAAAACAAGCTCGACCGGCTAGTCATGGTGTGGTGCGGCAGTACCGAAATTTTCCTCAGGCGAAAGCCTGTGCACCAGACCATTGCCAGTTTTGAGAAAGGGATGCTCAAGAACGATCCCTCGATCGCGCCCAGCATGATTTATGCATACGCGGCAATCAAAGCCGGAATCCCCTACGCCAATGGCGCCCCCAACCTCAGCGCAGACATTCCGGCGCTGCTCGATCTTGCGAACGAACGCGCCGTGCCGATCTGCGGCAAGGATTTCAAGACCGGCCAGACCCTGATGAAAACGATACTGGCGCCCGGCCTCAAGTCGCGACTTTTGGGATTGAACGGCTGGTTCTCCACAAACATCCTGGGCAATCGCGACGGAGAGGTTCTCGCCGATCCGGAGTCGTTCAAGACCAAAGAGGAGAGCAAACTCTCGGCGTTGTCACAGATCCTGCAACCTAACGTTTACCCGGACCTCTATTCCAACTTTACGCACCTCGTGCGCATCAACTACTATCCGCCGCGCGGCGACAACAAGGAAGGCTGGGACAACATCGACATCTTCGGCTGGCTTGGGTACCCGATGCAGATCAAAGTGGATTTCCTGTGTCGCGACTCCATACTGGCGGCGCCGATCGTCCTTGACCTGGTGCTGTTTATGGACCTGGCTCATCGGTGCGGCATGAAGGGAATCCAGGAATGGCTCTCTTTTTATTTCAAGAGCCCGATGTGCGCCCCCGAACTTTATCCGGAGCACGACTTGTTTATTCAACTGATGAAACTGAAGAATACACTGCGCTACCTGCGAGGCGAGGAGCTGATCACGCACCTCGGACTCGAGTATTACGACTAATTACCATATGTGCCGGACTCTGGTGGCTGTTTAGCATTTTCTGAGATTCGGATGGCATGATTGAATGGCAAGACGAACCTCGAAGACTCCAAGAGTCTCAAAGAAGCGCCGGCTTCTGAGTGCCGAGTCAAAGCCCCGTCGGGCTCGCTCAGCACTCAGTCCTCGGCACTCACCATTCCCCTAAGCGGTGCGCGAAACGGTGCCCTCTGAGCCAAGCGCCGCATGGGCTGCAGCGAGACGAGCGATCGGCACCCGATAGGGCGAGCAGGATACGTAATTGAGCCCCACGGAGTGACAGAAAATCACTGACGAGGGCTCGCCGCCATGCTCTCCGCAAATCCCCACTTTCAGATTGCTCCTTGTACTACGGCCTTTCTCCGTGCCCATCCTGACCAACTGGCCTACTCCTTCGCGGTCGAGCACTTGAAAGGGATCGTATTTGAAGATCCGATGGTCGATGTAGTAAGGCAGGAACTTGCCTGAATCGTCACGCGAAATCCCGAACGTGGTCTGCGTGAGGTCGTTTGTGCCAAAGGAGAAGAATTCGGCTACTTCAGCGACTTTGTGGGCAGTAAGCGCCGCGCGAGGCAGTTCAATCATGGTGCCGACCAGATAATCAAGTTTTTGCGAGGCCTTCGCAAAAACTTCACCGGCAACCCGGCGCACTACATCCGCCTGCAATTTCAGCTCTGCCTGATCCGCAACCAGCGGGATCATGATCTCGGGCAATACCTTGATGCCTCGCTTCTTGACATTAACGGCGGCTTCAAAAATGGCGCGCGCCTGCATCTCCGTGATTTCCGGGAAGACAATTCCCAATCTGCAGCCGCGATGACCCAGCATTGGATTGGCTTCGTGGAGCGATTGAACCCGTTCCCACAGATGCTGCGGCCGCACCTTTAGTTTGCGCGCCAGCTTGCGCGTTTCTTCCTCCGTGTGGGGAAGGAACTCATGCAGCGGCGGATCGAGCGTGCGTATGGTCACCGGATAGCCATCCATGGCGGTGAAGATTCCCTCGAAATCCTTGCGTTGAAGCTTTAAGAGCTGATCGAGACCGCCTATGTATAACTTCTTGGGTTCGACAATTTCTTTCTGAAGCTGCTTTCGCTGATGCAACAACTCCTTGCGTTTATCGGCCGGGAGATTGCGCTTGAGTTCCTCTGCCAGCGCATCCAAACTCTTCTCGATCCGTTTGTAATCAAGCGAGCCGAGAATCATCTGCCTCATGAGATCGATGCGATTTCCTTCAAAGAACATATGTTCCGTACGGCACAGCCCGATTCCTTCAGCGCCAAAACCTCGCGCCACCCGGGCATCTCCAGGGGTGTCGGCGTTGGTGCGGACCCCAAGCCGGCGATACTTGTCCGCCCATGACATCAGCAGCTTGAAATCTTCCCCCAGCTCGGGATCCACGAGAGGAGCCTGGCCCAGAATGACGTTCCCGGTCGTTCCATCCACAGTGATCCAATCGCCGCGGCGCACGCGCGTACCGTTCACGGTGAATTCATTCTTATCGTAGTCGATGTTGAGGGCACCGGCCCCTACGATGCAAGGTTTGCCCCATCCGCGCGCCACAACCGCGGCATGGCTCGTCGGCCCTCCGGTCGAGGTCAGAATTCCCTGGGCGGCATCCATGCCGCGCACGTCCTCAGGCGAGGTCTCTCTCCGCACCAGGATGACCTTTTCTTTCTTTTCAGCCATCGCCTCCGCCTCCTCCGGAGTGAAAACGACTCGTCCGGAACCGGCGCCGGGACTGGCGTTGATCCCCTTGGTCAGAATGTTGAGCTTGGCCTTGGGATCAATCGTCTTGTGCAGGAGTTGGTCCAGGTCGCTTGGAGGCACCCTTAGAACGGCGGTCTTCTCATCGATCAATCCTTCCCGAACCATGTCGACGACAATCTTGATGGCGGCCGGTCCCGTTCGCTTGCCGTTTCTTGTTTGAAGCATCCAGAGCTTGCCGCGCTCGATCGTGAATTCCATGTCCTGAATATCGCGATAATGGTTCTCGAGTTTTTTCGCGACCTCCAGAAATTGCGCGTAAATCTCAGGCATGTCGTGTTCCAACTCTCTGATATGTTTCGGAGTGCGAATACCAGCTACGACATCCTCACCCTGCGCGTTGGTCAGATAGTCTCCAAAGAGTTCTTTCGCCCCGGTAGCGGGATCGCGCGTGAAAGCCACGCCCGTGCCTGAATCACTGCCCATGTTGCCGAACACCATTGTCACGATGTTGACCGCCGTACCCAAATCATCGGCAATGTGCTCCCGGCGCCTGTAGGCCTTGGCCCGATCTCCGTTCCAGGAACGAAAAACAGCTTTGATGGCTTCCTGCAGTTGGCGTTGCGGATCTTCCGGAAAATCATTTCCGGTTTGCCGGCGAACGATCTGACGGAACTCCTGGCATACCTGCTTGAGATCGCTCGCGGTGAGATCGGTGTCGAGTTTGGCGCGTGCCTTGCGCTTTGCGGCCGAGAGCGCCTTTTCGAACAGCTCGGCGTCGACCCCGAGCACGATTTTCCCGAACATCTGGATGAAGCGCCTGTAGGCATCGTAGGCGAATCGATCGTTCGCCGTCAGCTTCGCCAGGCCTTGCAGTGTCGACTCGTTAAGGCCCAGGTTGAGAACAGTGTCCATCATTCCCGGCATTGAGAACTTTGCGCCCGACCGGACCGAAACCAGCAGTGGGTTGGACGAGGTACCGAACTTTTTGCCGGTGGCATCTTCGACCTGAGCAAGAGCGGCAAGAACTTGTTCCCACATGCCGTCGGGAAATTTCTCGCCGGAAGCCAGGTACGCGTTGCAGCCTTCGGTAGTAATCGTAAACCCGGGAGGCACGGGCAAGCCTGCATTCGTCATCTCCGCCAGGCCTGCTCCCTTGCCGCCCAGCAAATCCTTCATATCGCCTTGCCCGTCTGCCTTACCGTTCGCAAAAACATAAACATATTTCTTCGTCATCTGAAGAGTCTCCTGAATCAAAGAGTTGCCTATCGCGGTGTATTCGCGTCACGTCCGGAGAGTTGCGCCTTCAATGCCTCCACGGCCTTTTCGAGAGCGCGAACCTGGTGGTACAACTCCGGAAGCTTCTGAAAAATCAAAACCGAACGTCGCCAGAGCTCGTTGTCAAACCCCGGGCTGCCCGAGACCACTGCACCCGCGTCAATTTCTCCGTGTACGCCGCTCTGAGCGGTAATGACAGCCCCATCACCAACCTCCTGGTGGCCCGCGAAGCCTGCCTGTCCGCCCGCCTGAACATTTCTTCCCAGCTTGGTCGAGCCCGCCACGCCGACCTGCGCGGCCAGAACTGAGTTCTCTCCTACTTGAGCTCCATGCCCGATCTGAACCAGATTGTCCAGCTTGGCGCCGCGTCCTATTCTGGTGTCCCCGACCGCGGCGCGATCGATCGTGGTATTCGCTCCGATTTCGACGTCGTCGTCGATCAAGACGCGGCCCGTCTGGCGGATCTTGTAGTAGGTTCCATCTCCCACCGGAGCGAACCCGAACCCGTCGCTGCCGATAACGCCACCGTTTTGAATGATCACTCTATTGCCAATCTGGCACAATTCACGGATCACGACGCCGGCGTGAAGAATCACGTCATCTCCAAGGCAAACGCGGGGATAAAGAACGACATGAGGGTAGATGGTGGCGTGAGCCCCCAGTATGCATCCGTTTCCGATGACCACAAAGGGGCCAATGCTCGCTCCCGGACCGATGCGCGCGCCGGCTGCAATAACCGCGGAAGGGTGAATGCCACTCTCAGGAACGATCGGCTCATAGAAGAGTTCTAGAGCGTGCGCAAAAGCGAGATAAGGATTTGTCGTTCGGAGGCTCGGAATTGGCACCTCCGGCAAGTCGAGGTCGAGGATAATCGCCGACGCTTTTGTGTGCTTGATGTGTTGAACATACCTTCGATTGGAGACAAAGGTGAGCTCACCTGGCCCCGCCTCTTCGATCCCGGCAATTCCAAGAATGTCAACATCGTTTTCGGCCTGCATTCGGCAGCCGAGTCTGGTGGCAATTTCTGAAAGTTTCATGGCTTAATTCAATTCGCAGAAAAGCGACGCCGCAACGGGCAGCGCGTGTGAACGCGCGCTCCCTTGCCCAAGAAAGCTAAACGAATCAACGCATTGCCGCATTGCGCGGTTATGGTAGTATAGCTGATCTAGCCAGTCAAGGAACGGTCTGCGGATTGATGACCTCTATCGGGCAAGCGGAATCGACATCAAGCTCTTTGGCTGAGTTTTATTCAACTGACAATACGAATTTGTTGAGCGCCGCGGGATCCATCACCGCCGCGACGATCATAAGCCGGGTTTTGGCCGTCGGTCGCGAAATGATTATGTCCGGGTATTTTGGGGCCGGCTACTACACGGATGCGTTCAATATCGCCTTTCGAATTCCAAACCTGTTGCGGGACCTATTCGCCGAAGGTGCCCTCAGTTCAGCATTTGTTCCCACCCTGGTGCGTCGCCTTACCGAGAAAGGCAAAGAAGAGGCGTGGCTTCTGGCCAGCCGGGTCACAAACGCCTTGGCCATCGTCCTGTCAGCAATTACACTCCTGTTCTATTTCGGCGCCCGTTGGTTTGTCTTCCTTTTCGCGGGCGACCTTTCTTCAAGTCCCGGAAAGTTCGAGCTGACGGTTCAGATGACGCGCATTATGTCGCCCTTCCTGCTTTGCGTGGCTCTGGCGGCAGCTGTCATGGCCATGCTGAACGCGAGCGGCAAGTTCTTCGTCCCCGCGATGGCGCCCTCCGCATTCAACATATGCTCGATCCTGGCCGGAGTCTTTCTCTCTCCGCTGATGCCGGGTCTCGGGTTGGCACCCGTGGTGTCTATGGCAATCGGCGCATTAGTGGGAGGAGCGAGCCAGTTCTTGATCCAGGTGCCTTCGGCGTATCGGCTTGGCTTTCGATTTCGACCGCTGGTCGATTTCGGCGATCCCGGCGTTAGACAGATCGCGATGCTCATGCTGCCGGCGCTTGTCGGGTTATCCGCCACACAGGTCAACATCGCAGTCGACACGCACCTCGCTTCGCACTTTGGAAATGGGCCGGTGTCCTACCTCAATTATGCCTTCCGGCTGATTCAGCTTCCTATTGGCTTGTTCGCCGTGGCCATCGCGACCTCGTCTCTTGCTGCCGTTTCCTTCCACGCGGCTCGCAACCACATAGGAAAGCTCTCCCGCACCGTCACGTCCAGCCTGCGACTCGCCGCATGCCTGACATTTCCCGCAACAGTAGGTCTGATTCTGTTTCGCCACGAGGTGGTCGCGCTGCTCTACCAGCGAGGGAAATTTCTTCCGGCCGATACCGAGCTTACCAGTCAAGCGCTGCTTTTTTATTCTCTGGCTCTCTTTGCATATTCCGGGGTCAAGATTCTCGTGCCGACTTTCTATGCTTTGAGCGACACGAAAACGCCCGTGCGCCTGAGCGTGGCCACCGTGGGAGTCAAAATCGGACTCAATTTTCTTTTCATCGGGGCGCTCGGCTTCCTCGGGCTCGCCTTCGCAACAGCCGTCGCATCCTGGTTCAACCTTGTATTGCTTACTCGAAGTTTCAGCAGACGTACAGGGGTACAATGGGGCTGGGGGGAATTGTGGATCTACCTGCGCATTGTTTGCGCATCACTGATCATGGGATCAGCAGCGCTCCTGGCTTATTACGGCGCGCTGCGCGTTTTTCCCTCGCACGGCACACTCGGACTTCTCCTGCACCTGGGTATCGCGATCGGCGTCGGCATGGCAAGCATTCTGCCCCTGCTGCGCCTGGTTCAGGTTGACGAGGCAAGGCAGCTTTCTCAGATTGTGTTGCGAGCTGCAGGAAAACTGCTATGAAGCGCAACTGGCTGGCGGAATACGAGGTGTACCTGCGCGTCGAAAAAGGGCTGGCGCAGAATTCCATCATTGCCTACCTTCGGGATCTTAGGAAGCTCGAGGCGTTCGCCGATGGAGAAGGGCTCTCCCTAACTCAGATGGGACGCGATGAGATCGTCCGTTGGAGCCAGGCTCTCCGGCTCGGGGGACTGTCGTCTCGATCCGCAGCGCGGGCCTTGAATGCGGCACGAGGTTTCTATCGCTATCTCACGGGCGACCGCGTGATCGCGGTTGATCCGAGCGAAAACCTCGAGTCGCCTCGCCCCATGAAACCTCTACCGCGATTTTTCACCAATAAGGAGGTCGAGATGCTGCTGCTCGCTCCCGACGTGACAACACCGCAAGGCATGCGCGCCCGTGCCATGATTGAAGTGCTGTACGCCTCCGGCTTGCGCGTGAGCGAGCTCATTCGCCTTCAAATAGTACAGCTGGACGCTGACCTGGGTGTCCTTTCCTGCATGGGGAAGGGAGGCAAGGAGCGAATTGTGCCGATCGGAGCCGAAGCTGTGCGGTGGGTGAAGGAATATCTGCATACCGCCCGCCCGTCACTTCTCAAGCTTCGCCAAAACAACTTTCTGTTCGTGACCCGCAGAGGTTCCCCCATGACGCGCCAGGGGTTTTGGAAAGAACTGCGTGCCTACGGCAGAAAGGCAGGCATTCGGAAGCCGCTCAGTCCTCACATGCTGCGGCATTCGTTCGCTACCCATCTGCTGGAGAACGGCGCCGACCTGAGATCGGTGCAGGTTATGTTGGGTCATGCGGATATTTCAACCACGCAGATCTACACTCATATTACCCGCGAAAGACTCAGGCAGGTTTATCGGCGCTTCCATCCGAGAGCATGATGGATGCAATGATTCGAGATTCGAGATTCGAAATTCTCGATCTGGAATTTCGAATCTCGAATCTCGAATTTGGCTTGGGGCGAGCAGTGTTGCCTGGCCTGCCTCAGGTTCTGATCGTAAACAACATGGCGAGGCCGGCTGCTCCAAACAGCAGATTCGGCGCCCATGCCGCGAGGACCGGTGATAGCATTCCATACGCACCCATCTGCTCGAAGACATTGAATACGAGCCAGTAGGACATCGCGATCGCAACACTTGCCGTGATGCCGAAGAAGGCGCCCTTCCGTCCCATGAAAAAGGAAAAGGGAACTCCGAGCAGAGCCATGACAAAACAGCTCACCGGAAAGGAGATCTTTTTGTGAAGCTCTACCAGCAATTCTGTAGCGTTATAGCCGGATTGCTTCAGGTAATCAATGTACTTCCTTAACTCCAGATACGTGAGCTTGGATGATTCCTTGGGAGCGAAGATTTCCTTCTCGAAGTAACTCGCCGTTTCCGGAAAATCAAAGGTAGCCTTCTTGATGGGGACGAACCCCACTTGGCGAGGCTGAAAATTGCGCACCCACCCATCTTCCAGCGTCCATTCGCCCTGAGGATCGATCGTCGCCCGTCTGGCATAGACACGGCGCTTGATCGCCTGCTGACGGAGATCGACCTCGTAGATGTTGAGGCCGATGAAGACATCTTTGTTGGGATCAAAGTAATCGTAATTGAATATGCGATCGGATTCTCCAAAGATCCATGTCCGCGGTTTCGTGGTGGTTTGTACGGGCTTCGCCTTGATCAGATTTCGGAGCGCGTCCTGTTCCTTGTTGGCATACGGCAGGATGTAGTCCTGCATGAAGAAAATGCTGGCGCAGATGAAGCCCGAAATCAGGAAAACAGGAAGGGAAATCCGATACAAGCTCCAGCCGCCCGCCTTCATCGCGGTTACCTCGGATCCCTTTTCGAGGATCCCAAACATGATGAGGATGGCGAGGAGAACAGACATCGGGACCACGTAAAGCAGGATCTGGGGCGTCAAAAAGATGAAATAGCGGACGACGATCACCACCGCGATTCGATTGCGAATAATCTCGTCAAGCAAATCGAACAGCGTCAGAACGACGAAAAGCAAATAGCAAACCAGCCCCGACCACAAAAAGTACGCCAAAAAGCCTCTGCTGATATACGAGTCGAGAACTTTTGGAAGACGCGTGCGAGCGGTCCGTATCGTGGATGAAATGGCAAAATCATCCAGTTTCTGAACGGTAGCCCGGATGGAGCCGAGATGTAAACGTCGCGCCAGACGCTCCGCATCGGCTTTCAAGCGCCAGCCGACGATCGTCTGATGGACGCGGCCGTGCCGTTCCGCAATTACAAGCAATGTTAGGCCAACCCCAATCTGAATCAGGTCCGCGCCCCAAACTCCGAGCCATAACGGCAGTGCGCCCACCGAGGCCAGGCGTGAACCGTTCCAGAAAATCACCCAGAACAGCATCACCAACACCAGGCTGATGACCGATCCGTAGGTTCGGCCACCTCTGCGAGTGCGAATTCCCATGGACAACCCGACCAGAGCAAACCCCAATGCGGAACAGGGAAGCGCGAGGCGTTGATGAAGCTGGACCAGCTCGTCTCGCCGTTGCTGTGCATCGGTCCCTGCCGACCCGCGGAGAAGTTCCAGTGTAGTCTGTTGTGCGGGGTTCTTTTTGCGCGCGCCTTTGTCGGCTTCCGTGGCCCCGCCATGGTTAAGGTTGATGGGCAGATCTGTGCTGCCAAATAAGCTGATGTTGTCCTTTGTTGGATCCTGCGGATTCACTTCGTAAATGGCGCCGTTTTCGAGATGAAGTTGCAGCCGGGTGCCGCCAGGGTCACTGATCCAGGTTCCTTCTCGGGCCAGCACAATTCTCGGGTTTTTCAAATCCGAGTTATCGGCGAGAAACACCCGGTCCCAGTGCTTACGGTCGATCGACAAATCGTCAAGGTAAAAAACCACGTTCGAGAATTCTTCGTTAAAGACTCGCGGCACGATCAGAGATGTAGCCTGGCGCACACTGACAAGGGTTTTCAGGCTGTCATAGATGTCGTTCGTCTCGGGTAGAACATATAGAGACATGACACCCGTCACGAGTCCAACCAAAATGCTCAAGCCAACGACCGGCCGCAACATCCGCCGCAGCGACACACCGCAGGCACGTAACGCAGTAATCTGGCTCTCTCCGGATAGCCCGCTAAGTCCGATAAGGGTCCCAATGAGAAACGAAAGCGGCAGAGAAAAAATGAGCACGCCAGGAGCAATGGTACTGGCAATGACCAAGACAGTCTCGACAGACGCATTTCGAGTGATCAGGAGTTCCGACAAGCGGCCGAGCCTGTCCATAAAAACAATAAACGTCAGCACAGCCAGAGCGATTAAAAATGGAGGAATAATCGCCGTAAGAAGCAGTTTGTCGACCTTGCGCATTGCGGGGAAGCCTAGCATAGGAAGAATGGCCAGTAAAGAACCGCCAACATGAACCTGGATGCTTCCCGATGAAAAATGCGGGACTCAGCATCGTTTAGAGGAAGCGACGGCATCGTAAGGCTGCCTTCCGGCATGGTCAGTTGGATGCTCCGACAAGAAGATCGGTTCATACCCGCTGGATTCCCGCAGGGTAGCGAGCAAAAACCGTTACGGATGTTTGACCAGCCCGATATTACTTCTGATAAGATATCTTATGTCAACTAGAGGGTAAATCCTTTGAATGACGGCAACACCCGGGAACCCCCGGCATAAGAGTCACGATCCCCTGGTTTTTTGGGAGCATATTGTTAGGGTAAACAATTGAAACTACATGGATTACAATATGAACCACCAACATGGCGGCGGATCACATCTTGTACTTCCCGAGGTCTTCAGGATTGAGGTTTTCGAGCCATTGCTTAATCTCCTCCGGAGAGCTGCGCTCCGCGGAAGGCGTGGCTGCTGAGGTGCTGGATGATTTGGAGAGTACTTCATCGGTGACGAAAATGGGTGAGTCGGTCCGCAGTGCCAAAGCGATGGCGTCGGATGGCCGCGAATCGACAGTGATGGTTTTCCCTGCCATATCCAAAAAAATCATCGCATAAAATGTATTGTCTTTCAGCTCCGTGACGACGATTTTGGTAACCCTGACATCAAGATGATTGAGCAGGCCTTTGATCAAGTCGTGAGTCATGGGTCTCGGGGTATCCACCTTTTCAATCTGCAGTGCAATGGCATTGGCCTCGAAAATGCCTACCCAAATCGGGAGAAGAGTCTCACTGGAGGCATCCTGGAGCACAACAATCGGCGAATTGGTCAACGGGTCCATCATCAATCCCTTTATCTTGAACTCGATTTCTTTCATTCGCCCTCCATAGTTACTGAATCCAGGTGCCGCTCAAGCTGTTGGCCCCAAAACCTGTGATTTCGATCATTGCCAATTGCCCCATCAGGTCTTCCGCGCCGTCAAAGTTGACAATCCGGTTATCGGTCATGCGACCTGCAAGCAGGAACTTGTTCTTTGCCTTGCCATCGACCAGCACTTCAACGATCCGCCCCAGGTAAGCTGCATTTCTGTTGAATTGAATGAGCTTCTGATTCTCCTGCAGAATCTTCAGCCGGTCTCCCTTCTCCTCATCGGTGAGATCGTCACACAGCTTCAGGGCCGTGGTATTTGGTCGAGGTGAGTATTTGAAAGAAAAAACACAGTCGTATTGTACCTCATCGATCAGGCGAAGAGTATCGCGAAAGTCCGCGTCGGATTCGCCAGGAAAACCCACAATGATGTCGGTGGAAAGCGCGATGGGCCGCCTGGCCCGGCGAATGCGCGCCACGGTCGCGAGGTAGCCTTCGCGTGAGTATCCCCGACGCATCGCGCGCAGTACTTTCGTCGACCCGGACTGGACAGGAAGGTGAATCTGATTACAGATCTGTGGACATGAATCAATCGCATCGATGACGTCGTCGTTGAAGTAGTTCGGATGAGGCGATGTAAAACGAATCCGCCTGAGACCCTTGATGGAAGCCAGCCGCCGAAGAAGGCCGGCGAACGTCAGCCGGTCAGAAGACGGGTCGTGATATGCGTTTACGGTCTGCCCGAGGAGCATGATTTCAAGAAATCCCTGTGCGACCAATTCCTCCACTTCATGGACGATATTGGCACTTTCCCGGTCGCGTTGTTTTCCGCGCGTAAATGGCACGACACAGAAGCTGCAGCGGCAGTTGCATCCTTCACTGATGGTGACGCCGGCGCGCCGCGGGCTCTCACGCAGCACGTAGGCATTTTCCAGCGGCTCCGGATCGTCGTCCATGCGCAAATCGATGGCACGCCCGCCATTGGTCTGTGCGCGCTCGATCAAGCCGGGAATTGCGTGGCCTTTCTGCGGTCCGGCGACCAGATTGACGAAAGGGGCCTTTGTAAATACTTGTTTACCTTCCAATTGGGCCATGCAGCCGACCACGCCGATGATCAGGTCCTGCTTTGCGGACTTCATTTTTTTCAGGGTGCCCAAACGGGCGTACACCTTCTGAACTGCCTTTTCGCGCACGCTGCATGTGTTGAGAATGACCACATCCGCGCTGCCGGCATTCCCAGCCGGCTCCAGCCCCGAGTGTTGAAGGTTCCCTGCTATCTTTTCGGAATCCAGCTCATTCATCTGGCATCCGAAAGTCTCAATGAAATACTTTCTGGACATGGTCTATGCGCGCGATTCCCTTCCGCTTTGCTTGCCTGCAAGTTCCAGCATCTCGCGCGCGTGGCGGCGTGTCGTCTCCGTGATCACTTCGCCTCCCATCATGCGCGCCAGTTCCTGAACCCGTGCCGGCTGATCAAGGGGCACAATAAATGTCTCCGTCCGCTCTCCATTCGATTTCTTATACACGCTGTAATGTCCGCCCGCAAAGGCCGCGATCTGAGGCAGGTGGGTCACACAAAAAACCTGGTTATGGCCGGAAACTTCGCGGAGCCGCCTGCCAACCACTTCGGCTACGCGGCCACCGATTCCTGCATCGATCTCATCGAACACGAGTGTCTTTCCTGCCTCGCTGCCGCCGCAAAGCGCCTTTATGGCGAGCATGATGCGCGACAGCTCCCCGCCGGAGGCGATTTTGGCCAGAGGTTTCATCTCCTCCCCCGGATTGGGGGCCAATAAGAACTCTACCTGATCGATGCCGTCAGGTCCACACTGAGGGGGGATGCGCCCGGTTCCCGTCGAGGCGGATCTCTCGGAAGCGCGCATTCGGACGCTGAGATCCATCCTCTCCATGGCCAGGGCGTGGAACTCCTTCCGAATCTCTCGTTCAAGGCGCACGGCATCCTGGTGCCGCTTCGCCGACAGTTTCTCCGCCGCCTCCAGGTATTTCTTAAGGTCGGCATCGAGCTCTGCAGACAGTCGCATGGAGGTGTCGCTCGAGGATTCCAGCTCAGTCAGGCGTTTTTCGCATTGCGCTGCAAACGACATCACCTCATCTATCGACTTGCCGTACTTGGCGCACAATCGTTCCAGATCGGAGAGTCGACGCTCCACCTGCTCGAGGCGTTCGGGACTGAAATCGACGTTGCTTGTGTAATCGCGCGCAACGTACGCGACATCTTCCAAACGATACAGACTATCCCGCAATGCCTCAAGGTGAATGGTCCAACCCGAGTCGTATTCCGCCAGTTGCTGGAGGACGCGCTTGAGCCGGTCTATTTGCCCCGTAATCGAATGCTCACTCTCATAAAGCAGCGCATAGGCTTCACTCGCGAGCGCGAATAGCTTCTCCCGATTGCTCAGAATGGAGCGCTCGTTTTCGATTTCCTCTCTTTCACCGGCGCGAAGATTAGCACGCTGTATCTCATCTACCTGGAACCGCAGGATATCGAGCAGTCGCTGGCGCTCCTGTTCGTCCATCGCCAGGCCATCCAGCTCGAGCGCGGTCGTGTGTATCCGGCCATAAAGGGCGCGGATTTCATCCACGGCCGCGTCGTTTTTTCCAAAGCGGTCCAGCCATTTCAGATGCGTCCACATATCGAGCAACTCCTGGTGCTCCTGCTGGCCATGGATGTCCGCCAGCTCGCTTCCAATAGTCTTGAGCAATGACAGGGTCGCCAGGCTATTGTTGATGAACACACGGCCGCGACCGCTATGGGAGATCTCGCGCCGAATAAGCACCGACTCTTCCTCTGAGCCGATTCCGGCTGCCGATAGACGTTCTGCCACCGATCTGCTTGTTACCGAGAAGAGCGCTTCCAGCACTGCCATCTCGCAGTTCGTGCGCACCATTTCCTGGGAAGATCTTGCACCCAGGAGAACACCGACTGCATCTACCAGAATTGACTTGCCTGACCCGGTCTCGCCGGTCAGGACGGTCAAGCCATCCCCAAACTCAACCTCAAGGTTCCGAATCAGCGCAAAATCCCGTATTCTTAGGAACCGAAGCATTGGCTCGCCTCGCGCACGATAAAGAAGTTAAACTTTTCTTGCCCTTGGTTTAGTCTAACACAGGAGGAGGGCCGGTCGAGATCTCGCTTTAGCTCGCGCGTTTTGCTCGATGACACGGCGGATCCGCCATTCAGATGTGAGCAATGGAACCATCGTTTTCCGTGCCACCGTTCGGAGCGCGCTTTACGTTTGACTTCGCCCGTAAGCTATGATATTTCTGGGTTTTATAGCCATGTATGAATAGACTTTCCTTGGAGGGAGGCATCATTCTACACTTCACTTCTACTTTGGCGCTTCAAGGCGGAGCCATGGATACCGGAGGCTTTCTCTGGCTTGCCTTGCACACGAGTCCCTTCGCCTCCTTGATCCTGGTTGTTCTGTTGGTGTTTTCGCTTGTTTCCTGGACCATTATGGTTCGGAAATGGCTGACTTTCCGCCAGATTGAACATCAAAGCCGGAGCTTCATCGCGCTCTTCCGCAAGTCCGCACGCCTGAGCGAAGTAAATCAGGCCTGTGAGAATTATCGGGGAACGCCGCTCTCTGGAATCTTCGCTGCTGCCTATCTGGAACTCAATGCGCAGCTGCAAAGTTCCAAGGACAAGGAAACCGGCAATCCAGGCCACCCGGTACTGACGGAACGGAATCTCGCCGGAGTGCAGCGCACGCTGCAGCGCGCGGCCGCAGCCGAGATCTCTGTGCTCGAGAGGAGCATGAGCTGGCTCGCAACCACAGCATCCGTCACTCCTTTTATCGGTCTGCTCGGCACGGTCGTAGGCATCATCACCGCTTTTAACGGACTCGGCTCGGTAAAGACGGCATCGATTCAAGCCGTGGCCCCTGGCATTGCAGACGCGTTGTTTGCTACCGCAGCCGGCTTGTTTGCAGCCATTCCCGCGGTGATCGGCTACAATCAACTCGTGCACCGCATCAAAAACGTTGCGTCTGAAATGGATGACTTCTCGACCGAGCTCGTGAATCTTGTGGAGAGGAGCTTCGGATAATGGCATTCACGACGCAGGAGGGCAAAACAGCTACTTCCCTGTCGGAGATCAATGTCACTCCCCTGGTAGATGTCATGCTGGTCCTGCTGGTCATATTTATGGTAACCGCGCCGATTCTTCAGACCGGGATAGACGTTCAATTGCCTGAGACCAAGGCCGCCACCGAGACGAATCCCGCCGACAATGTTGTACTCTCCATTAGCCGCGATGGAATTCTCTATTTCGGATCCGATCCCATAAACCTCTTCGATGTCCCGGCACGGCTTAAGAAAAGCGCGAAAGGTACCAAGGACCCAATTTATCTGAGGGCCGACAAAGACGTGAAATGGGCTTCGATCGTGACGGTGATCGACAAAGTGCGCGATGCAGGCTACAGCGAGCTCAAACTCGTTACCAGGCCATTCCAGTCCCCGAAGAAACAATAGTGGAACCATGAATCGACCGACGCCGCGAGGAACGCTGCTCGAGCTGCCGCTCATCCAGGAGCGGTATGGGCCTGCGTTTATCGCATCCATTGCCATTCACAGCGGCATTGTGGCTTTCTTTCTGGTCGCGCCCTTTCTCATGCCCAGACTGTCACCCATCCAAATAGGAACCGGGCCGGGCGGAGGAACCGGCGGTGAATCCTACACGGTCGGCGTGGCGGACAATCTGGGTGGAGGTGCGGGTTTGATCAAACCCGCCACTTCCCTTCAACCCCCTGCGCTCCCGGTGGAGAAGCCAGCCAAGAAAGAGATCAAGAAGCAGGAGATGGAGACCAAAGCGGTTCCCCTGCCGGAACCCGGCGCGTCCAAAAACCGAAAAAAGGCCGTTGAAGCCACGGCCAAAGCATCCAAGTCTATCCCCGCATCGCGTTCATCTCAAATTCCCGTCCCGGATGCAAAAGGCGCCGGAGGAAGCGGCGGGACGTCGGGTGGATCCGGCGGCGGAAGCGGCGGTGGCGTGGGAGTTTCGATTGGCGCCGGAGCGGGCGGGTTGGGCGATTCGTGGTATGCTCGTGTCGTGGAAGCGCGCATTGGCCAGGCGTGGATCAAGCCGATTGGCGTACAGGGTCGCATCGAAATCGTCTACAGCTTCCTGGTTGCCGACGACGGGCGCATCTACGGCACCAAATTGGAGAAATCCTCGGGTAACGACGCACTCGATCTGACCGCCCTGCGTGCCATCAATTCCGCGAATCCGCTGGCGGCGCCACCGCCGGAATTGCGCAGCAGGTCGCTCCAGTTCACGTGCCAGTTCGTCTACCCTCCAGATAAAGAACCATCCATTGCCAAGGAGTGAGATGCACGCCAAGAAACTGCTCTTTTCCGTTTTGCTTCTCCTCATCGCAATCCCCAAGCGTGATGCCTCGACGATGCCTCAGATCGTCATCAGGCCGTCTCCGGGCGAGGAAATGATCCTGGCGGTAGCCGATGTACAACCCCTGAAGACCGATCAATCCGCGAAGCTGGCGCCCATGCTGAAGACCTTTGACGAGGTACTTTGGGAGGATCTGAAGTTTTCGGGGTTTTTCACCCTGGGTGGGAAGAGCTTCTATCCGCCGCAACCCATCGTGCGCGCGGAGGACATCAATTATGATGCCTGGAGCACTGTTCCGTTCAAGATCAGCTTTCTCACCGCCGGCACGATGGAGCTCAGCGGCAAGGACCTGATCGCCGAGATGCACATCTTCGACATGAAACAGAGGACGATGAGCTTCGCCCAGCGGATCTCGGGCGATACAGACCAGGTCCGTTCAATCGCGCATCGCTGGGCTGATGACATAGTTTACCGGCTTACCGCCGGTGCTTCGCACGGGATTGCCAGTACCAGGATTGCCTACAGTTCGCGCCGCGGCGACCCCAAAGAGATCTACGTGATGGATTATGACGGGAACGATCAGCGGGCGTTCACGCGCAACGGTTCGCTGAACCTCTTCCCTTCCTGGTCTTCGGACAATACCAAGCTTGCGTTCATCAGCTACCGTACCGGGAAACCCGAGATCAACCTATATTCCTACCTGGATGGAGCCCACCTGCCGTATCCCATGTTCAATTCGTTTGTCTCTAAACCGATGATCTCACCTGACGGGCAGCGCCTGGTCTTCGCCATGCGAAGCCCACGCGGCAACGCCGACATTTACACGTCCAAACTCGACGGCACGGATCGTCGGGATCTTACCAACAGCTCTGCCATCAACACCGACCCGACCTGGTCTCCATCAGGCTCCCAAATTGCTTTTATTTCAGAAAGGGACGGGACGCCTCAGATTTACCTCTGCGACTCCGACGGCGCGAATGTGCGGCGCATTGTAAAGGAGGGCGGCGACGCCGATTGGCCCGCCTGGTCTCCGGACGGACGCTGGATCGCATTCCACTGGAAACCTCGCATGGCGGAAAACTATGACATCTACATCGCCGAGGTGAGCACAGGACAGATCAGGCAAATTACCAGTGATTCGGGCAGCAACGAGTGCCCTGCCTGGGCGCCCGACGGACGCCATCTGGCGTTTCAATCGAACCGCACGGGTATCGACCAGATCTTCATTATGCTTGCAGATACCAACAACCCTGACCTGCGTATGGTGACGAGTCAAGGAGCCAACACCTGTCCCGCGTGGGGCGGGTATGCGCGAAAGTAATGAAGCTGGCCCGCAATGCTGCTGCTTCTGCGCCCCTTTTCCACTGAGCGGACCGGGGTATGTGCTATAGTACTATGGGCGTGGTTAAGTGATCGTTGACCGCACATATACGCGACTTTGATGATCAATCCAGGAATAGGAAGGAGGCACATTTCATGAGAAAACCTCTACACTCGCTGGCCGTGGTTGCTCTTCTTCTCGTGGGAATAGTATTTCTCGGGACGGGATGCGGAGGCAGGAAAACTGCGGCGACTCCGCCGTCGGTAGCATCTTCACCCGCCGCGCCAAGCGAGGCGCGGACGGTGTCCCCGGCACCGACTCTTTCCTTGACCGTATCGCCAGCGGCAATCGTGAAAGGCCAATCTTCGACACTTTCATGGCGGACCTCGAATGCTTCCGAGGTAACGATAGACGGAGGGATCGGCACGGTGGAAGCCTCCGGCAACCGGAGCATCGCGCCCACCGCTTCGATCACCTACCACGCACACGCAACGGGTCCCGGGGGTGCGGCCGACGCAGAAGCCCGCGTGACTGTGAGCACCGAGGGGCCCGAAGTGATCCCTCCTGTTTCCCGTCCCATAAGTGATGTGGAATGGTTTAACGATCCGAACAACATCAAGGACGTCTTCTTCGATTATGATCGATATGAAATCCGCGACGACGCCCGCCAGACATTGCTCGACGACGCTCGCTCTCTAAAAGAGCGGCCCAATATCCGCATCACGATTGAAGGTCATTGCGACGAACGCGGCTCCGAGGCGTACAATCTCGCGTTGGGCGACAAACGCGCCAACGCCGCCAAGGATTTCCTCGTCGCCCAGGGAATTGATCCAGCGCGCATCGACACCATCAGCTATGGGGAGGAAAAGCCATTTGCAACGGGTCACGACGAGGAAGCGTGGAAGCAAAACCGGCGGGCTCACCTCGTCATGCGCTGAATTTCTTTGGCCGGGAGGACAAGCCGGAATGGCCCGGCCTCATCTTATTCAATTTTTCCCGGCCGATTGGAGCCCTAGATTTCCTGTGAAACAATAAACTCAGACCATTCTGGGAGGGAAATCCCGTGAAGCGAATAACCCAATTATGTGTAATGGTTATATTGGGAGTTGCCACATCGGTACACGCCGGCACCAAGGAGGACTTGGCCCGTCTCCAAGCGGATGTCCTCGCACTGCAAAATCAGATTCGCCAACTTGAAAAGACTTATGCCGAACGCACCGATGGCATCCAGAGCCTCGTGGTACAACTTAACGATCAGGTCGGCAAATCGTCATTGGTTCTGGGAAAGCTCTCCACGGCACTCGAAAACCAGTCCAGCGGCGACACATCCACGATGCAAGCGGTGCTGAAGGAAGTGCATGATTTGTCGACCAAGATGGATGATGCAAACACACGCATCTCAGCTCTTTCTCAGCAGATCGCTGACATGAAGGTTCAATCCAAGCCGATAGCTGAGCGCACGTTTCAAGCCGCCGTAGAAAACCCGAATATGGCCGTCTCCGCAGATCAGATTTACAACGAAGCCTACAATGATCTTGTGCAGGGAAATCTGACTTTGGCAATTCAGGGATTCAATGCCTTCCTGAAAGATTTTCCCGCCAGCGACAAGGTGGAAAACGCTGAATATGCAGTTGGTGAAGCATACTTCAATGCCGGGAAATATCCGGAAGCCGCTTCAGCATTCAGCCGCGTCGTCACGGACTATCCGGCGGGCAGCAAGATCGCCAGCGCACTCTTCAAGCGAGCCAAAGCGGAGCTTGCGCTGCAGCAGAAGGACGCTGCCATCGCGGATTTTAAAGCCGTGGTCGACAAGTATGCGGGTGTACCCGAAGCCAGCCTCGCGAAGGCCGAATTGACAAAGCTGGGCATCAATCCGTCCAAACAAGCGAAGCCTCCAGTCAAGAAGAAGCAGGCATATTGAATCTCACATGGAGAAGAAAAGCGTATGAGTTCGCTGAATAAGGTCATGCTTATAGGCCGGCTGGGAAAGGATCCAGAGGTCCGCTACACCCCGGACGGTGCGCCCGTCGCTAACTTCAGTCTCGCCACGAGTGAATTCTGGACCGATAAGAGCGGCACGCGCCAGGAGAAGACGGAATGGCACAACATCGTGGCGTGGAGCAAGCTGGCGGACTTAAGCAAGCGCTACCTTACAAAGGGACGCCAAGTCTACATTGAAGGACGTCTGCGCACGCGCGAATGGGACGACAAGGATGGGAACAAGCGGCGCACAACAGAGATCGTTGCGAGTCAGATCGTGTTGCTCGGGAGCCGGTCCGAAGGTGGGGAGGCCGCCGCGCCCATGCAGAGGGGTACCGCGGAGGCGGAGCCCGGCATGCCGGCGAGCCCTGGGGACGTGGAAATCACCGACGACGATATCCCTTTTTAGCATTTTTTCTCAACCGCGCAGGCGTGCGCGTCGTCGGCTGCGGTTTTCGAGAAACCTCCGGAGCACAAATTCATACTTGGTGCCGGTGCTGACCTCGAGCCAATCCACTCCTGCGCCGCGCAGCAGGCGGGCAGCCGCGGCTCGCGCATTCTCTGCGTTGGCCTCATACTCGCGCCGCACGGCGGCGCTGTGCGTGCTGACAACTCTTACTAGATCGGTCTCAGGATGCCGCAGACGTACGCGGCCGACATCCGGAATGTTGCGCTCGCGGGGATCGGATGCAAACACGACGACCATCTCGTGCTTGCGCGCCGCGGATGCGAAGCTCTGACTCGCCTGCAGGGGCGCCTGATAATCGGTTAGAAAAACGATCAAACTGCGGGGGATTCCCGGCGAGTTGACAAAACTCCACAGCGGATCGAGGCTCGCGACAGAACCGCCGGGTCTTGCAGATGCCAACTCTCGAATCAGCCGGGCCGCATGGTTCCAGCCTTTGGCGGCAGGAACGAACCAATCGACACCCGAGCGCGCCAAGGCAAGGCTGACACGGTCCTTAGCCAGGTAGCCGGAGAGCGCCAGCAACGCGCCGATTTCAACCAATAGGTCGAACTTCGTGCATCGGACGCTTCCGAAATTCAGCGAGCCGGAGGTGTCGAGGATCAATAGAAAATTGCGCTCGCGCTCCTCTCCCATGCGCTTTACATAGAGCGATTGATGGCGCGCCGAAACATTCCAATCGATCAGGCGCACGTCATCGCCTTCCGCGTACTCGCGCACTTCCGCAAATTCCATTCCCTGGCCCCGGAATGCGCTCCGAAAAAGCCCGGAATATTGCGAGCGCGCAAGGAAGCGGCTTTTCAGCTCGAGCCGTCGTGCCCGCGAAAGAAGTTCTTCGAGTTCCACCGCCTGACCTCGGACTATAGACCCAAAACTTCAGGCATCACACCAACCCGCCGGACCATTTCGGTTGACGCCTGATGTCTGCGGTCGTTCTAGGGAGCGGGGATCTTCTGCAGAATGCGTTCAACAAGATCGTCGGCCCTGATTCCCTCGGCTTCCGCTTCATATGTAAGCAGGATCCGATGGCGCAAGACACCGGGAGCGACCTGTTTGATGTCGTCCGGGATCACGAATCCGCGCTCCTTCAGGAAAGCATGCGCGCGTGCAGCGCACAGAATGCCTAGGGTCGCCCGCGGGGAAGCGCCGAAACGCAGGAGCCGGCCAAGGTCCAGCCGATACTCCTGGGGGCTGCGCGTCGCAAAAACTATGTCAAGGATATACGTCTTGATCCGCTCGTCGACATAGATTCGCGTCGCGATCTGCCGCATGCGCGCGATTCGTTCAGGCACCAGTACCTTTTTCAAGGGGATTCCCTCGCCTGCCGACAGATGGGAACTGCCGTCCGCCGAGCCGATGCGGTTCATGATCTCTCGTTCTTCCTTGCGATTCGGGTAACCGAGAACGACCTTCATCAAGAAACGATCCATCTGCGCTTCAGGAAGCGGGTACGTGCCCTCCTGCTCGATCGGGTTCTGAGTTGCAATCACCAGGAAGGGCTCCGCGAGCTGGAAGCTCTGCTTGCCGAGCGTCACCTGTCTTTCCTGCATGCACTCGAGCAGGGCGCTTTGCACCTTCGCCGGGGCCCGATTTACTTCGTCAGCGAGCAGAAGATTTGTGAAGACCGGCCCCTGCCGTGCAACGAAGTCTCCAGTGCGTTGATCGAAAACCATGGTCCCGATGAGATCGGCCGGCAACAGGTCGGGAGTGAACTGAATGCGCCGGAACGTCACATCGATGGCTTCTGCGAGGCTCTTAACCGCCAGCGTTTTTGCCAGGCCCGGCACGCCTTCCAGCAGAAGATGACCGCCGGTCAAAAGTGCGATCATCAGTGAATCCAGCAACTGTTGCTGGCCAACCATTCTCTTCTGGATTTCCTGGCGCACCCGTTCGAGGTAAAACGTTTCTTCCTTGACGGTCGGAGTCAGGTTGTCTGAGGAGGAGTTCATTGTGGGAATCGCCGCTCAAAAACGATAATTTGCCTGCATGATCGCCTTGCGGAAATCTTCGCCCTTGATTTCGACGACTTTGCACATTTCAAACATGCGCGAGCGCAGGCGGGCGCCGATGCGGTCCGTGAGAGTGTCTTCTCCCGGCCGTTCAGCGATATCGGGATAATTGGATGTGAAGACGGTCAGCTTCTTGTCGTTGTATCGGCAGTTTATGATATGTGCGATCGTGTCGCGCACCCATTCGGTGGGTTTATTGGCGCCCAGTTCGTCCAACACCAGGACGTCGGCTGCCAGGACGGGCCTGAGGACTTCCAGTTCCGAGGCTTGCGACACCGAGTTCCAACTCGACTGAATCTCGCGCAGAAGATCGCGAAAGTCGTAAAAGAGTCCGTTGTCTCTCTTCTCAAGAATAATCTGTTTCAACAGGGAAACCGCCAGGTGCGTCTTTCCGACGCCACAGTTGCCGATGAATAGCAGTCCCACATTGATAAATGGATATTTGGCCAAAAAGCGGACCACGTCCGCCTTGGCCTTCTTTTGTGAAGTATCCGTCGGCTTGTAAGATTCAAGATCGCAGTGCTCATACCGCTTCGGGATGCGCGCAGCCGCGAGCAAGCGATCCAGCCGCGTCACGTCGAGGCATCCGCAACGGCGCACGGTCTCTGAGCCTTCGACGCGCTCCCAACCCGAGCCGCCGCATCGAGTGCATAATTCCTGATTGGGCGCCGCATCAGTCATAGTGGAAGTCCTCATTTTTTCACGGTTTCCTGAGTCGTTGTTCCAGACTGGCTCGCCTTGATCTCCGCATACAACTTCTGGACATTGGCTGGAAAGAACTTCTGAAAGCTGAACGAAGAGTACTTGGCTGGCAACCTGACCTCGCCAAGGACTTGTTCCAGAGATTCGCCATGCGCCACCGCCGGTTCCACGAGCGCCTTGAGATCCTCAAAATAGTTGAGGAATCCCTCCACATCTCTTCTGGCGCCGACTGGACCATGCCCAGGCACGAACATCCTGGCGTCAAGCTTCAAAACCTCCTGCAGCGTTTTCATCCACTCCAATATCGACGCATCTTCAACATTTGGAATTGCGTCATGAAAAAAGATGTCCCCGAGAAACGCGATTTTCTCCTGGGGCAGGTAGAGGACGATGTCATCGTCCGTATGCGCCTTGCCGAGGTAAAGCAGCTGCACCGAGCGATCGCCGTCGACAATGGTCAGAGTATCGTCGAAGGTCATTACCGGCGCTAGAATCCTTATGGACGACATCCGGCGCATGAAAGTCTGTCTCTCATTCAACTGGGCGCGCAGCGCCGCCTGCGCCCTGGCATCATGCTCCGAAATGAGCTCCTTGCTGAGTTGCTCCACCTGGCTTTGAACGATCGCCTGTGTCTGATTGAGCGCAGCGAGATCTTTCGCGAGCATGTCGCGGCGGGTGTTGGTGCTCCCGATGATTTGACGCACGCTCGGAAAGGCCTGGTTACCATGCGTATGATCCGGGTGGAAATGGCTATTGACGATGTAACGCACCGGCCGCGCGCTTGCGGCGGTGACCTTCTCCAGAAGCGCTTCGCCGGCTTCCAGCGTATAGTGCGTGTCGAAAATAAGCACGCCGCTGTCGAGGATGACCACCCCGGAGTTGCTGACGGCGTCGCCGTCTGGGTTGACGATCTGAGCAAACACGCCCTCGGCAAGCTTGCTCAGCTCGCTCTGCCCGACGGATGTTGGCCCTCCGGCGCTCGCCGGACGCTGGAAGCCGCGTGCATAGGTCGCCAGGCACAGCGCGAGAAACAGCGCCGTCATTATCGTGGATCGCTTGCGATGGAGCCCGCGTTCGCGCATGCCAATTCCGAATGATGGGACGATGATCAAACCCGGTGGCCATGGCCGCCGGCCCAAGATTGCGCGTATCAGTCAAAGCGCGCGCTGCCCGGCTGATCCATACCGCCGCTATCTCATGCTTCGCGGCTGTTCCATCAAGACGATGGACTTCTCGCTTTTGGTGCGTCCCCGGTAGAACGTAATGTGGACCGTGTCACCTGGCCGCTTGTTTTCCAGAATGAGGTCCAGATCGTCCTGGCTCGTGATCGGCTTGCCGTCGAGTTCCGTGATGATGTCGCCACCCACCAGGAAACGCCGATTGAAGAGAATCGCGTATTCACTGGCGCCCCGCAGCCCCGCGGCCTCCGCCGTGCCTCCCCGGTAGACTCTGATGATCAGCAGACCCTTGTCAACGGGAAGCCCCAACGCGGATGCAAGATTTGGAGTGATGTCTTCTCCCTCCTCACCCATGTCGGGACGGATCACTCTTCCTTCTTTTAGCAGGTCCACCACCACGCGGCGGGCAGTGTCTACAGGGACAGCAAATCCGATGCCGACGTTGCCTCCGTTCGAACCGCTAGGCGAAATGATCATGGTGTTGATGCCGATCATTTCGCCGGCAGCATTGAGAAGCGGCCCGCCCGAATTCCCCGGATTGATGGCGGCATCGGTCTGGATGACATTGTCGATCAGGTTGCCCGCATCGGTGCGGATCTTCCGCCCTAGGGAACTGATGATCCCCGTCGTCAGCGTATTCTGCATGCGGAACGGGTTTCCTATGGCGAGAACCTTTTGTCCGACTCGCAGGGTCGAAGAATCCCCCAAGGGAACCGGATGAAGGCGCTCCTTCGGCGCCCCGCTGAGGCGTATCACCGCCAGATCGTTCTTGGGATCCTGTCCCACAACTTCAGCTTTGTAGGTCGTATGATCCGGGAGCGCCACCTCAAGGGTGCGAGCGGATTCGATCACGTGATTGTTGGTGAGGATATTGCCATTCAGATCCAATACGACGCCGCTGCCGGTGGAGGGAATGGAATACGGTGTCAGGAAGAAGTCGTATTCGACGACTGTCGAGGTGATATTCACCACTCCTGGGCTGACCTTGTTGTAGACATTGACGTTGACCTGTTCCTCCGGACTCAAGGGAGGTTGCTTGGCGTCTGCCGCAGAAGCCGATTGAAACTGAGGCGCCACACCCTGCACCGGATACGTGGGCAACATGCCCCAGCGCAGCAAGAGGATTGTTGCCGCGCAGGAAACAAACGCCGTGGCCAGAATGGTCCGCAATACCCCTGATTTCATATTCCTCACGAACAGATTTACGCCATTGTGCAAGAACGGCGGATCATCCCTACTTCACCACCATCGCCAAACCACCTGCGCCGAAGGTCATGGTAACACTCAGGTTCGTCACCGGCTTTTTCTCAATCGTTATGGTCGCGGTGACATTTATGCGCGCGAGAGTGAACTTGTATTCTCCGGGAGGAATCGGATTCGGAAACTTGAAAGTTCCCCCCGTTCCCGCTTCGTTGGTGTTGATCGCGGTCGAAGTAAAATTGCCTCCGGGACCCGTCAATGTTGCATTGAAGCCGTCGAGGCGGTCGAGTTGGACCTTGCTACCGGCTTCCTTAACAAGAGTGACAGCGATAGTCTTGGGAGCGATCTTAAGCTCCTCAATCTTCTTTAAATCGGCTGCCTTACCCTTCATTTCATCCAGAACCGTGCCGAACCACTTTTCGTGCCAAGTCTGAAATTGCTTCGCACTCTTCAGGCGCCTGATCGTCTCGTTGATTTTTTCCAGCAGCTTCGTCTCTTCAGGGCGGACAACAACGGCATATTGATAGTGCGACAATTCGTTGTCCGTAGTGACGAGGTTCGTCGAGTAGTTCTTGGCAATGCTGTAGGTCATGATGGGCTTAGCGCCTACCACCGCTTCGATCTCCCCCCGGTTGAGCGCTCCCAGAGCTTCATCGAGCGTACTGAACTTGGACACCTTTACATTGGCCGCCGTCTTTTGAGTCTCCATGAATGTGTCCGCCGTGCGAGCGGTCTGCACACCCACGCGCTTGCCGGCCAGAGAGGCCAGATCGGTAATCGCGGTGTTATCGATCCGTCGAGCGATCGTGCTGCTGCTGTCGAAGTAGGGCTCGGAAAAAGCAAATTCCTTTTTTCGCTCGTCTGTTATCGCCACAGACGAAATGATCATTTCGATCTCGCCCTTTTTCAACAGGTCAAAAAGCTCACTGAAGTTCTGCCACTGAATCCATTTCGATGGATAACCAAGATCCTTGGCGACCTCTTCCCCGAGGTCGATGTCGAATCCCTCCACGCCCGTGCCGTTGGCGGTTTCGAATGGAATATTGAAGGGGTTCGTGCCGATGCGCACCACCTTGTTTTTTGCCATTGCCTTCCAAGCATCGGGCGTAGGTTGAGAGCTGCCGCAGTACATGCACAGTAACGCTATACTTGCGATCAAGAGGCTAAACTTTACGGTCCGCAAGGGAGTCCTCCTTTTCGGGATGACAGGAGTTTGATTTCTTAACAATCAAATGACGGGCTATTCTAGCCAAATCTCGGCTTCATCCAAAGCGTTTTCGCTCACGGGCTGCCTGGCCCTTTACGGCCGGAGCGTCGCTCGTCGCGTCCGTATAGATCCAACAGCCGGATGGCACACAGGCCACACCGCATGCCGTCTCATGAGAATGGCGGATCCCACACATGGAGCTCGCTTGATCGCTTCCGAACCGAACCACATGAGAACATGATCCACTGAGAGTGAGCAACCCTCGTTGTGACGGAACCCATAGTACCGCAAATGTTTTGCATCCTCAAGAAACGCCCTATAACATGCGTTCCATGATCCAGGCATCTTCCACCGGCTCGGTGTAATAGTTGATGCGTTCGCCTGCCATTTTGAATTCATGGTTCAGGTAGAACCGAATAGCGGCGGCGTTGGACTTGCGCACCTCCAGAAAGCAGCGCAGGCAGTTGCGCCGGATTCCTTCCGCAAATGCTGCCTCAAGGAGACAGGCCCCAATTCCCTGGCCCTGGAATTGAGGATAAACGCCGATCTTCAATAATTCCAGGTTTTCGAGCACCGAGCGGGCAAGGAAAAACCCCAGCAATCTCATTCGCGCAGCTGTTCTTGCCACTGCCTTGCGGGCAAAATACTCCGGTTGCTGCAGGAATCTGGAGTAGTTTTCCGCTCCCCAGAAACTGAGGTGACTAACGCATTCCAAGTCCTCGAGCTCGAGGAGATCCTCTGCGGTCAGATCAGAAATCTCAAACGGGTTCAGCTGCTTCACCAGCACATCACTTTCTTCTGAGTTTCATAGCATCAGGAGCGCGTATGTATAAGGGCTTGCAGGAAGGACACTCGCCGGACTGCCACCAACGCCTCCGATCCAACGCGATGCGCCCGAGAGAGGCCGCCAAGTACAGATCTGCATACACGAAGCGCGGCCATCCCGCTTTCGGCACCTTCATCTCGGCCGCATAACGTATGGCGCCATCCCCGATCAAGTGCACACGCGCCCTGCGCAGATTACAGGCTAGGTTCCCGGGATCCAGCAGTGCAGGTTCCTTGTCTCTTCGGATCCTTCCGTGGCTGGAGACATACTCGGCGTAGTACACTTGCGAGCGCTGAGCATCCATCACCACTCCAATTCGTCCTTCCACCCCGGGAAGCTGATGAGCCAGTGCGTCCAGACCTGAGATTCCGACAAAAGCGACCGCCAACGACTGCGCGAGCCCCAGAGCGGTCGCGGCCCCGATCCGGATGCCTGTAAATGACCCCGGACCAATTCCGACTACGATGAGGTTTACATCCGCCAATTCCCAACCTGTGCTGTTCAGTAGAAAACCGATCCCGGCCAGCAGGCGTGCGGAGTGGGTTTCTTGCGACTGCAAGCGAAGCTCACCCGCAACCTCTCGTCCTTCCATCAGTGCAATGCTGCCCCGGGGCGTCGATGTATCTAGTGACAATATCTTCAAACCGAACTCCTGCTCGGGCGAGATCATGGCGCTCCCCCCGTGGAGCAGACAACCGTTCGTGACTTCCGATCGCCTTATGCCAGATCCCGATCCGGAAAACTCAAACCGCAAATGATCCGGGAGCAATTGACAATCATGGCGTGGAATTATATACTGTCGGTTCTTTAAGTGCAAGGATTAGAGCTATTTCCAGTCAAGTCAGCCAATTCTTCGCACTCGACGCCAGGATCCTCAGGCATCGTTCTCGGCCATGCGGCTTTCTTAGGATAAGACCCTGTTTTAGAGTCACACAGAGTGATCAAAAAGACTCAGAGGCACGGCGATTATCGTGGAAGACCTTACACCCATGATGCGGCAATACCACGACGTAAAGCGCCGTTTTCCGGGCAAGCTTGTCTTTTTCCGGTTGGGTGACTTCTACGAGATGTTTTATGAAGATGCCGTTACCGCTTCGCGCGAGCTTGAAATAACACTTACGGCCCGCAACAAGGACAAGACAGGCGCTCCCATTCCTATGTGCGGCGTTCCCTATCATTCGGTCGACGGCTACATCGCACGGCTGCTCAAAAAGGGATACAAAATCGCCATCTGCGAGCAGGTGGAAGACCCTCGCACTGCCAAGAAACTTGTCCATCGGGAAGTTACACGGGTCGTGACGCCTGGGACCGTTGTGGAAGAAATTTTGCTCGAATCGAAGGAGCACAACTATCTTGCCAGCGTGTTCCTGACATTGACCGGCGCAGGAATATCTTTTATGGATCTCTCGACCGCCGAGTTCTTTGCCATTGATTTCGAAGGAGATCAGGCCTGGCAGAAGGCAGCCGATGAACTCAGCCGTTTTAATCCGAAAGAAATTGTCTTGCCGGAACAGGGGGGCGACGAGCTTCGCAAGCTCTTGGCCCGCGACTGCTCCGGCGACTGGGTGTACAGCCCCTTGGATGACTGGGCGTTTAATTTCGATTACGCCCATCGGCTGCTTCTGGAACATTTCCAGGTGGGCACTCTCGAGGGTTTCGGATGCGAGGCCCGGCCCCTGGCTGTTTCCGCCGCGGGCGCGCTGATTCATTATCTTCAGACCACCCAGATCGATTCGCTGGCAAAAATCGCGCGGCTGCGTTTTTTGGATACTTCCGAGTTCCTGAGGCTCGATTCCTCGACTATCACGAACCTCGAGCTGGTGCAGGCGATCGACGGAGGCAGGAAAGGCTCGCTCCTGTACCTTTTGGATCATACCAAAACAGGTATGGGTGGCAGGTTGTTGAAATCCTGGCTCTTGACCCCCCTTCTCAATCAGGACGCGATTGCAAAAAGATTGGATGCGGTCGAAGCCTTTACAATGGATATCCCCGCGCACGACCGGCTCAGTCGAAAGCTCGGTGAACTTCATGATCTGGAGCGTCTGGCCAGCCGTATCACCGCGGGCGTGGCCAACCCGCGCGAGCTCCTTGCACTCCGCGATTCATTGGAGATTGTCCCTGCCCTTCGCTCCCTGCTGGAGCACTTCCATGCCGCTCGCCTGGTCGAGGTGCGAAATCAGTTGGATGATCTGGCGGACGTGGTGCGGCTGATCGAAACAGCGATCGCGGAAGATCCGCCTGCTTCCGCGAGCGAACCAGGCATCATCCGCTCCGGCTATGCCCAGGAGCTCGATGAATTGCGGGGGATCCGTTCGAGCGGCAAGGAGTATATCGCTTCCCTTGAAACCCGGGAGCGCGCCCGCACAGGCATCCATTCACTCAAGGTCAAGTACAATCAGGTTTTCGGATACTTCATCGAAATCACAAAGTCGAACCTGCCCCAGGTCCCGCAGGACTATGTGCGCAAGCAGACCCTGGTGAGTTGTGAGCGATTCGTAACGGAGGAATTGCAGATCTACGAAGAGAAGGTCCTGCACGCGGAAGAGCGTATCTCCGTGTTGGAAAGGGAGCTATTTGTCAACGTCCGGAGCTCTATTGCCGCCGAAGCGATGCGCATCCAGGCAACGGGACGATTGATCGCCGAGGTGGACGTCTATGCCGCGCTGGCAGAAGTCGCGATCAAGAATGATTACTCGAGGCCGGAATTGGCAGAAGGCGAGGAGATTTACATCCAGCACGGCAGGCATCCGATCGTGGAGTATCAGAGTCGTCCGTTCATCCCCAATGACTTGTACATGAACACGACGACAGACCAGCTGCTGATCTTGACCGGACCCAACATGGGAGGCAAATCCACATATCTGCGCCAGACAGCCTTGATCGTGATTCTTGCGCAGATGGGGTCTTTCGTGCCCGCGCGCCACGCGCGGCTTGGGCTTGTGGATCGGATCTACACACGCGTCGGAGCTTCGGATAACCTCGCGCGCGGGCGCTCGACATTCATGGTGGAGATGATTGAAACAGCCAATATTCTCAACACCGCGACTCACAAGAGTCTCATCTTGCTGGACGAAGTGGGCCGCGGAACAGCGACTTTCGATGGGTTGTCGATCGCCTGGGCCGTGGCCGAATATCTCGTTCAGAACTCGGAACACAGAGCCAAGACTCTATTTGCAACGCACTATCACGAACTGACCCGCATGGCAGACGTGCATCAAGGCGTGAAAAACTATTGCATGGCCATCAAGGAGGCCGGCGGTGAAATCGTCTTTTTGCGCAAAGTAACACCGGGAACCGCCGACAAAAGCTACGGCGTTGAGGTTGCCCGCCTTGCCGGGCTCCCGCGCGAAGTTGTTCGGCGCGCCAGAGAAATCCTGGAGCGCCTCGAAAAGAAAGAAATAGACCTGACGGGCCGGTCGCGCTCACGCTCGACTCAGGAAGTCATCGAGGAGATTCAGAAGTCGCTTTTTTAGCGGCGGTCAACTCGCGCGACCCTGACGTGTTACACTATGCACCGACTGCCTTGTTGCGGCTCTTGCAGGGCTTGCCTGGCCACGACATCAGGAGCGGCGAAGAAGCGGGGCTTATTCTCAACGGATCTTTCATTTTGATTTCTAACCCAAACCACAGCGAGAATCGATGAAACGCAAGGCATCCGCACTGATCAAGGCTGTCATTACAGTTTTGTTGTTCTACCTGCTCTTCCGCAAGGCGGATTGGCGTGCGTTCTACGCCACCCTGGCCGGGGCGCGCATCGGAGTGCTGCTGTCTTCGTTCGCCGTGCTTTGGGTCGGACATTACATCTGTATCTTTCGTTGGCGCATGCTCATGCGTCCGTTGATGCCCGTGTTTTCGCTGGTTCGGCTGTTCGAAATCTACTGCATCGGCCTGTTTTTCAACCTCACATTCCCTACCGCGGTTGGCGGGGATTTGGTCAAAATGTACTATGCGGGCAAGCCGACCCGACAGTACGCGCAGAGTTTTGCCGCCACATTCCTCGACCGTGATTCGGGGATGTTTGCCATGATGATTCTGGCGTGTCTGGGATCGTTGCTGCTTCCGATGAGCCTCCCCGGCATACCCGTGTCGCTTATCGTCTGGGTTTCGTTTGCCGCTTTCGTCGCACTCAATGTGATGATCTTCACTCCCGTTCTCCACCGTATACTCACCGGGATGCTTCGCAAAATGCGCCTGACCGGAATTGCGACACGCGTGGATGCAATATCCGATGCGTTTGTGATCATGGGAACGCATCCGCAGATTTTGTTTCAGTCGCTGTTGATATCCCTGGCCAATCAACTGCTGGTTTTTACGGTTACGTGGGTCACGGCGATCGCCTTGCGCATCAATGTTTCCTTCCTGTACTTCCTCGTGTTCGTTCCGGTGATCACCTTGATTTCCATGATCCCGATCTCCCTGAACGGCACAGGTTTGAGGGAGTATGCATTTCGTGGCCTGTTCAGCGCCATCGGCGTAGCTCCGGCTTCCGCGCTTGCGCTAGGTTTTCTGAGTTCGATCCTGCTCCTGCTTTCAGCGGTGCCGGGTGGCATTGTGTACCTGTTTTTTCGGAATCGCGACGATCTGCGCCAGATGGCCGCCCTGGAAACCGAGTTTTCATGAATTGAGAATTCCCGGTAATGCGTTCTAAATTCGAAGGTGAGAGTTTTTGTTCTTTGGATTTCTGTCCGGATTCGAAACCGGACCCGGCAAAGGAACCGACTTGTTCACTGAACAGTTTGACTTCTCGCTGCCAGCACGCGTCGATTTCGTAGGGGCGGGAGGCAAGACCGGCCTTATTCTCAGGCTTCTCGAGGAATACTCCCAAGCCATGCCGGTCTTGTACACCACCACAACCCGGATTCATCCGCCGCACCCGCTGGATGGCCTCGTAATCATTTCGAGCGACAATGAGGAATATCTGGTACGGCTGCTGGAACGCGCCGTGTCGGCGTGGTCCCACGGACGCAGGTTTGTGGCCACTCATCTGGAAAGCTCGCCCAACCTGCTTCGCGGTGTGGCCCCAGACTTCGTCGAACGGCTCGATTGTGTCCGCTTCCCCGTCATTCTCAACGAGGCCGACGGAGCTCGCAGCATGTCCCTGAAAATGCCGCGCGACGGAGAGCCCGTGCTTTTGACGGCATCCAACTACCTCGTTCCGGTGATCGGGCTGGACTGCCTTAACAAGCCGTTGGGCCCGGAGACTCTCTTTCGCTGGGATATGGCTTCGCACCGTTACCGTTTGCCGGCTGGTGAGTTTGTATCGCCGGAGCTCGCGGCGGCGCTTCTGCTGCATCCGCACGGGGTTTGCAAGGACTGGAGGCCGGGCATGCGCATCGTGCCATACATTAACAAAGCGGACGTGGAGGCGGAGGACGCGCTGGCGGGTTCCCTGGCTCGCGCAGTGTTGCGCAACGGCAATTTACCGATTGAGCGCGTTGTTTACGGAAGCATCCATAGCCAAAGAGCGAGTCATATTTGCGCATGAACATTCCGACGCTTACAAGCAGAAACAATCCCTTGGCGCAGACAGTGCGCCTGGTGGCGGCCCAGGCTCGTCGCGCCCCTCCGGAGTTGGTCCTTGCCGAAGGGCTTCGCGTATTGGAGGAGGCGACGAACGCAGGATGCGCTCTGGAGGCAACCATTGTGCATGAAGGATTCGGCGCCGATTCCAGAGAGAGATCGCTGCTCGAGAAATGGTCTGCGGCCAGGGTCCCGATCCGCCGGGCATCCGCTGCCCTGCTGAAAGGTCTTTCCGAGTTTGTCGCGCCTCAGGGAGCGTTGGCGCTCGTGCGTGTTGCCCATATGAGCCTGTCTGATGTCAGGAAGGCTCCAAACCATCTGATCCTATGCCTCTGCGGAATCCAGGATCCCGGAAATCTAGGCACGCTCCTGCGCACCGGGCTGGCGACGGGCGTCTCGTGCGTCTTCACGACATCGGGAACGGTATCTGCGCGCAATCCCAAGGCGATTCGTGCGAGCGCCGGCGCTTTTTTCCGGATTCCTTGCATCGAGGGTTTGCATCTCTCCGAAATACTCAACTATTGCCGCGCTCACCAAATCATGATGATTCAGGCGCAGGCTCGTGGGCAAACCTCCTGTTGGACCCTTGACATGCGCGCACCCATTGCCATATTCCTGGGAAATGAAGCGCGCGGCCTGCCGCGACACCAATGGCCCGACTCTCCAGGGGTGCGCATTCCCATGCTGGCCGGCGTCGAATCTCTCAATGTCTCGGTGGCAGGCTCTCTGCTGCTCTTCGAAGCATTCCGGCAGAGATCGACTGTCACGGCCGATACTGCCCGTGGGTTTTCGCCATGAGTGAAAACCTCTTCTCCGATCAAAGCCTAGTAACCCAACCCGGCGCTCCTCTTGCGGATCGAATGCGGCCACGCACTTTGGATGAAGTCGTCGGCCAGCAGCATTTGATCGGCAAAGGACAGGTCCTGCGCGAGATGATTGTCCATGACCAGCTCGTTTCGCTGATTCTTTGGGGACCTCCCGGAACCGGCAAAACGACGCTCGCCCGTATCATCGCCCGTGAGACAAAATCGGAGTTTGTCTCCTACCGCGCCGGGCTGTCCGGCATCAAAGAAATCAAGACGGTCATGGCGGAAGCGGAAACCTACTTCCTGAAGGCGGGACGAAAGACCGTTGTATTCATCGACGAGATTCATCGATTCAACAAGGCCCAGCAGGACGCCTTTCTTCCTTATGTGGAATCGGGCGTGATTGTGCTGATCGGCGCCACGACAGAAAACCCTTCCTTCGAGGTCATTAGCGCGCTCTTGTCGCGGGCCAAGGTTTATGTTCTCCGTTCGCTATCCGTTGACGACGTGGTGGAGATTCTGCGGCGTGCCCTGACCGACCGCGAGTTCGGTTTGGGAAGCCGGCCGGTCAATGTGGCGGATGACGTGCTGCGCCAGCTTGCAACCTACGCAAACGGCGATGCCCGCATTGCCCTCAATGCCCTGGAAATTGCCGTGGATCTCGCATACACCCGTCCCAGGACGGGCACACCCTCCCTGACCTCCAGCGATCTCGAAGCGGCACTCCAGCAAAAACTCCTTCGTTACGACAAGGACGGCGACGAGCATTACAACCTCATTTCCGCCTTGCACAAATCGCTGCGCAACAGCGATCCTGACGCCGCGCTTTATTGGATGGGGAGAATGCTCGAAGGTGGCGAGGACCCGTTGTACATAGCGCGCCGCATGGTGCGTTTTGCTTCCGAGGATATCGGCATGGCCGACGTTCGCGCTCTTCAGGTCGCGCTCAATGCCACGGATGCCGTGCGTCTCGTGGGATTGCCGGAGTGCAAACTGGCCCTGGCGGAGGCAGCCGTGTACCTGTCGGTTGCACCAAAGTCAAATGCCCTCTATACGGCTTATTCCGCCATTGAAGCGGACGTTCAGAAAACGATTAATGAGCCGCCGCCGTTGCATATTCTCAACGCTCCCACCCGGCTCATGAAGGATCTCGGCTATGGCAAGGGCTATCAGTACGCTCATAACCTCGAAGACCGTGTTGCCGATATGGAATGCCTGCCAGATTCACTCCGGGGCGCAAAATACTATCATCCCACCGATCAGGGAATGGAGCGGCGCATAAGAGAAATACTGGATGCCATCCAGGAAAAGAAGAAACGACCGCGCTAGGGCTAAACAGATACAAATACTCATACGCCGGATCGCAGGTAAAAGAACAGCACGACGGCGGCCAGCACAATGCGATAAATCACAAAGGGAACAAAGGTCTTCGTCTGCAGATACCGCAGAAAGAGCCCTATGCAGAGAACGCCCGTAATAGCTGCGCACGCTATGCCGATCGCAAGTATTACCCAACCGGAATCCGCAGCGCCGCCGGTCATGCCGATCGCAGCCAACCCGCCACTTCCAGCAGCCTTAAACAGGCGCCATCCTTCGAGCATTCCCGCTCCAACGATCACAGGGGTCGCCAGCAGAAACGAAAAGCGTGCCGCATCCGGCCGATCCACATCCCGCAGCAGCGCCGTGCTGATTGTGATGCCGCTGCGTGACACACCGGGGATCAGCGCCAGGGCCTGGCTGAGGCCGATCCAGATCGAATCTCCCCAGTTAAGATCCTGCATCTTTCGTGTCCGTCGCCCGCGCAATTCGGAGATATAGAGGACGATGCCAAGCACCACCAGGGTCACGATGATAATGCTCGGAGATCGCAGTGCTCCCTCAACTTTCTTTTCGAAAAGCGCACCCACAATTGCGGCGGGAAGAGTTCCCACGATGATATACCAGGCAAGTCTTCGCTCGGCATTGCCGAATGGGTCTCTACGCACCAGTCCGGTGATTGTCTCCCTGGCGAGCGCAAGCCAGTCCTTCCAGAAGTACGCCAGGATGGCTACGGCCGTTCCCACATGCAATGAGACATCAAAGATGATTCCTTCCGGCTTCCATCCCAGCAACCAGGGCACGAGGATCAGGTGAGCCGAACTGCTGATCGGCAGAAACTCTGTCAAGCCTTGCACAATACCTAAGACTGCGGCTGCAAACATAGGCAATCATCCCCCCATCGGTGTGCAACGTGAACAAAAGTCGACAGCATACCCTATCGAGGCCAAAACTCATATCCGCTCAATACGAACTCCGGGGTTTTTGAGCGTCCGCCGGCGTCTTGCCGTCAGCCAGCATGCTAGAGCCAGCGCAACCGCTGCGCCGGCAAGGATTCCCACTTCCCGTGTGAGTGAATTCCAGACCCTCGGCACATGCGTGCCGCTGTTCCCGGAATCGGCCGCTCCTCCGCGTTCTTCGCTTAGTAGCACATTATGGGAGATTGCCAGAGCACTGCCGCCAATGGACACTTCCCGCCAGACTTTGTCGTGAGGATCGAATACCGGCAGCACGAACCCTTCAATTCTCTGGCCCCGCGCGGCGCCGTAAATACTGATCAGCCAATGTTGTCGTTCCAGCAGCGCGACCTGGCGCTTTCCTTCCTTCTCAATCGTCTGCGTTATGTGGTTGGCACTTCCGAGATGGGCATGGAACTTGATCCCTGCCGGCGGGCGCATCCAATCGAGCGGCTGGAACATTCCTAAGTTGGCACTTCCCTCGATATCCAGCGCGACCGCATACCGGTTTTCCTGGGCCGCAA